>Ga0193951_1000260_pt1 | contig 24647 bp, 23 predicted proteins | sample BB_2_MG_FD_140370 | JGI IMG/M metagenome (GOLD analysis project Ga0193951, IMG submission 140370) | Microbial mat bacterial communities from the Broadkill River, Lewes, Delaware, United States - BB_2_MG | ecosystem: Environmental > Aquatic > Freshwater > River > Microbial mats | place: USA...
CGACGTACAGTGATGTTCTCACCGATTTTCTGAACCAGTGCTTCACGAGCAACTTCCAGTTCACCGTCCATCAGCACTGCAACGTCAGTCTGCTTGTCTGCAACTGCTTTATCCAGCACAGTGTTAACGAATGCCAGGAAGCCTTCGTCACGTGCTGCGAAATCAGTTGCAGAGTTAACTTCCAGCGCAACTGCATAGCTGTTGTCGTCAGCAACTTTAACTGCAACAACACCGTCTGCCGCAGTACGGGAAGCTTTTTTAGCTGCCTTCATGCCAGACGCTTTACGCAGATCTTCGATCGCTTTCTCGATATCACCGTCTACAGCCGCCAGAGCTTTTTTACACTCCATCATACCCAGGCCAGTACGGTCGCGCAGTTCTTTAACCAGTTTAGCGGAAATCGCCATGGTGGTTTACCCCTCAAAATTTTACGAATAAAAACAGAAATTCAAAAAAGGGGAGCCTCAGGCCCCCCTCTGTATTTCAGTCCGAAGATACCCGGAACGCGTGACGGCAGAATTACTCTGCAGCGTTCTGCTCTTCGACTTCGACGAATTCGCTCTTCTCACCAGCAGCAGCAGAAGTGCCTTCCAGGCAAGCGTCAGCAGCAGACTTAACGTAGATCTGGATAGCACGCAGAGCGTCATCGTTACCCGGAATTACGTAGTCGATGCCATCAGGGTTGCTGTTAGTATCAACAACACCGATAACAGGGATACCCAGCTTGTTCGCTTCGTTAACAGCGATGCGCTCGTGATCAACGTCGATTACGAACAGAGCGTCAGGCAGACCACCCATATCCTTGATACCACCGATAGAACGGTCCAGCTTTTCCATTTCGCGCTGACGCATCAGAGCTTCTTTTTTGGTCAGCTTTTCGAACGTACCGTCCTGGCTCTGGGATTCCAGATCACGCAGGCGGCGGATAGACTGACGGATCGTCTTGTAGTTAGTCAGCATGCCACCCAACCAGCGGTGGTTTACGAACGGCATGTTCGCACGCAGAGCTTCTTCTTTAACGATCTTGCCGGCAGCGCGTTTAGTACCTACAAACAGAACCTTGTTCTTGTTCGCAGCCATACCTTCGATCACGTCCAGAGCGCCGTTCATCGCTGGCAGCGTGTGCTCCAGGTTGATGATATGGATCTTGTTACGTGCACCGAAGATGTATTTGCCCATTTTCGGGTTCCAGTAACGCGTCTGGTGACCGAAGTGTACACCTGCTTTGAGCAGGTCGCGCATGCTAATTTTAGCCATGATAATTCCTATAATGTTTGGGTTCAGGCTTCCACAGCCCGCATCTGACAAACCCGGATGGGCACCCTGACAGACGTCTCGGACCGTGTGTAATTTTTGCGCCAAGCGCAATTTTCGAGCGCGAATTAAACCACAAGCAGACGCCGGATTAAAGCGCTTCTTTTGGCTTGAGCCAGCGGCGTTGCTACAATCTGCAGCCAGGACGAGCCAAAGCATCGCAACACAGCGCATACCAGCTCACAACCGGATAGAATACCGATAACAGACAGACGCCCTCACGGGCTCATTTAACACCAGAATCAGCAGCTACCGGCGCGCGCCGGCAGCAGCCCGTAACGGCGCTGCCTATTCTGAAGAATAGCTAAGGACATCATGAGCATTATCATTAAAACTGCTACCGATATAGAAAAAATGCGTATCGCCGGCCGCCTGGCCGCTGAAGTACTGGAGATGATCGAACCTCATGTACAGGTTGGCGTTACGACCAATGAACTGAACCAGCTATGCCATGACTATATCGTCAATGTACAGGACGCCATTCCAGCACCACTGAACTACCATGGCTTTCCGAAATCCATCTGCACATCGGTCAACCACGTAGTCTGCCACGGCATCCCCAACGATAAGCCGCTGAAAAGTGGTGATCTGATCAACATCGACATTACCGTCATCAAAGATGGCTACCATGGCGATACCAGCAAAATGTTCTTTGTAGGCAAGGCACAGCCCCATGCAAAGCGCCTGGTAGAGGTCACCCAGGAATGCCTGTACAAAGCCATGGAACTGCTCAAGCCAGGCGTACGCCTTGGGGATATTGGCGCAGTCATCCAGCAGCATGCCGAGAAGCATCACTACAGCGTAGTCCGCGAATACTGTGGCCACGGTATTGGTAAAGGCTTCCATGAAGAGCCGCAGGTACTCCACTACGGCAAGGCAGGAACCGGCGAAGTTCTTAAAGAAGGCATGATATTCACCATCGAGCCAATGATTAACGCTGGTAAGCGCCAGGTCAAACTGTCCAATCAGGACGGCTGGACCGTAACCACTGCCGACCGCCGCCTGTCCGCCCAGTGGGAGCACACCATCCTGCTGACAGCCGATGGCTACGAAGTCCTGACCAGACGCGAAGAAGAAAGCTTCTGAGCAACCAGACCGGATAACCCTAACTGACCGTTACGAGAACGCCATGCCCATTCCAGAACAGATCCAGGATCACGATCTTCTGAACCCTGCAGAGCTGCACCGCGAACTGGCCGCCAGCCGCCATGCGCTGCCCGTACTCAAACACGCACTTAAAACTGCGCAGGAAAAAATGGATCAGCGCTTTCGCAGTGGAGGAGATATCCGGCAACTGATCTATGGCCGCGCCTGGATTGTTGACCAGGTACTAACAGCTGCCTGGCAGCTGTTCGACTGGCCTGACAGTCAGCATATCGCCCTGATCGCCGTTGGCGGTTATGGCCGTGGTGAGTTACATCCCCGCTCCGATGTCGACATCCTGATCCTGGTCGATGGCATCAAGCCAGAAGACCACAACGACACCATCAGCGGCTTTCTCACCCTGCTCTGGGACCTGTCACTGGACATTGGTTCCAGTGTCCGCACCCTGGATGAGTGCTACAACGAAGCCCGTAACGACATTACCATCGCCACCAACCTGATCGAGTCCCGCACTCTGATTGGCAACACCCTGCTCCACGAACAGATGTACCTGCGCGTGACCAGCGAAGGCGCATGGACCGATAAAGAGTTCTTCAAAGCTAAACGCAAAGAACAGCGTGGACGCCACGAGAAAACCAACAACACCGAGTACAACCTGGAGCCCAATGTCAAAAACTCCCCCGGCGGCCTGCGTGATCTGCAGACCATCGGCTGGGTAGCCAAACGTCATTTTGGGGCCACCTTCATCCGCAACCTGGTGGACCACGGTTTTCTCACCGAGTCCGAGCTCGATACACTGAACCGCGGCGAGCTCTACCTGTGGACAGTGCGCTATGCCCTGCATATGCTCTGTGGCCGCCGGGAAGATCGATTGCTGTTTGACCACCAGCGCACTCTGGCCGAGTTCTTCGGTTACAAAGACCAGGAAAATGGTCTGGCTGTCGAACAGTTTATGAACAAGTACTACCGGGTCGCCAAGGCAATGTCGGAATTCAACGACATGCTACTGCAGTACTTCTATGAAGCGATTCTCAAAGTTGACGAAACACCGCACATAGAAGAACTGAACAACCGCTTTCAGATCAACAACCACGCCATCGAAGTCACTCACGACAAAGTGTTTGAACACACCCCGTTCGCACTGATGGAGCTGTTCGTCCTGATTGCACAGAACCGACAGATAAAAGGCGTTCGCGCCTCAACCATCCGCCTGCTGCGTGACCATCGCTATCTGATCAACGACGAGTTCCGCAACGACCTGCGCAACACCAGCCTGTTTATGGAACTGCTGCGCTCCCCGGAAGGGGTCTCCAGCGAACTTAAACGGATGAACCGTTATGGCATCCTGGGCCGCTATCTGCCCGAGTTCGGCGAAATTGTTGGCCAGATGCAGCACGACCTGTTCCACATCTACACCGTTGATGCGCATACCATGAAGGTAATCCAGAAAATGCGTCAGTTCCGCCACCGGGACTACCGCGAACAGTTTCCGATCGCCCACCGCATCACCAATCAGCTGCCCAAAGTTGAATTGCTGTATATCGCCGGCCTGTATCACGATATAGGCAAAGGCCGTGGCGGCGACCACTCCCAGCTTGGCGCAACCGACGCCATCGAGTTCTGCCAGCGCCACCACCTGGGCAGGTGGGACACCCAACTGGTAGCCTGGCTGGTACGCAACCATCTGCTGATGTCGATGACCGCACAGCGCAAAGATATCTCCGACCCGGAAGTGGTCCATCACTTTGCCAGCCAGGTCGGTGATCAGCTGCATCTGGATTACCTTTACTCGCTGACAGTAGCGGATATTAACGCCACCAACCACAGCCTGTGGAACAGCTGGCGCGCCACCCTGATGCGTCAGCTCTACACCGAAACCAAACGCACCCTGCGTCGCGGCCTGGAATCGCCGGTCAACAAAGAGGACCGTATCGAACAGATCCAGCACGAAGCCATGGCAACCCTGCAACGTCAGGGCTTGAATGAGTCCAGCATACTCACCTTCTGGAGCACCCTGGGCGACGACTATTTCCTCCGTGAAACCGCCCAGAGCATCAGCTGGCACACCCGCGCCATCCTTGAACACACCACGACAGAACTGCCGCTTATACTGATCCGCCAGACCTCCCACCGCCTGTACGAAGGCGCAACCGAGATCTTCATTTACAGCCGGGACCTGCCCAACCTGTTTGCCGCCACCGTCGCCGCTATGGATCAGCTCAACCTGAACATTCAGGATGCACGCATTATCGCCACCGATAATGGCTACACCCTCAACACCTTCACCGTCCTCACAGACAACGACGAGCCATTATCAGAAAACCCTGACCAGCTGGAACACATCGCCAAACACCTGGTAGAGCAACTTGATGACCCGGATGACTACCCGGCCATCATTCAACACCACGTGCCACGCCAGCTGAAGCTGTTCGCCACCCGCACAATGGTCCGACTGAGCAACGACCCCACCGCCCTGATCACCATTCTGGAAGTACAGACCGCAGACCGCCCCGGCCTGCTGGCGCGCATTGGCCGCATATTCGTAGAAAATAATATTGCCGTGCGCAAAGCCAAAATTTCCAGCGTGGGCGAGCGGGTAGAAGACTTCTTCTTTATCACTGATGACCAGGGCCAGCCAATCTCAGACCCAGGCCTGTGCCATCGCCTGCAGGACCAACTCTGCCAGCAGCTGGATGAACACATACAGCAACAATAAAACCACATTTGAGGAAAGCACCATGGAAAAACAGACAGAACTCGAAATAGAAGCCGCTGTATTCCGCCGTCTGCTATCCCACCTGGATAGCCACAAAGAAGTACAGAATATTGACCTGATGAACCTGGCCTCTTTCTGCCGAAACTGCCTGTCCAAATGGTACATGACTGAAGCTGAAGCACGTGGCGAAAGTGTCGATTATGATGCTGCTCGCGAGCGAGTTTATGGCGAACCGTACAATGACTGGAAAGACAAATACCAACAGAAAGCCAGCGCTGAACAACTGGCAAAATTCGCCGAGCGAACCGGCAAACAGGGCTGACTTAACACTCAGATTTCAGGCCATAAAAAAGGCGTCCAGGACGCCTTTTTTATGGTTTATCCTGCTAGCAGCAATCAACTCCCCGCCTGAGTATCCACCCAGGCACGCTGCACCTGGTTCATATCCACTTCCAGCGTTGTCGCATAAGTGTCTTTCTGGATAGGGAACGTTTTCACCACCCTCGCCCCACGAACAATGCCTGACACGGCCGCTTTGAACTGATCACTTTCAACAATCATATCCTTGACCCGTGAAGTACCAAACAGATACTGACCATGCACAATCGCCGCCAGCTCCTGATAGGCCCGCAGTTTGGATGCCCGCATCGCCACAATCATCTTGTGCTCACGACTTTTACCCGGCTGCAGACTGATTGGCGCATACCCCGTCGCACGCACCCAGTTTGGTACCTGCGGCTCTCCCTGAATAAGTACCGGACCAAAGCTCGGCACTGAAGAGGCCACCTCTTTGGCGGACTCCGTCATGGTTTCACAGCCACTGAGCAAAACCAGCAGGGCAGTTACCAGCCCCAGTTTAAACATTCGCATTATTTCACCCCTGCCGGACCCTGAGCATTTTCAATAATCATCCCTTTACGCATCGCCGTTAGCGGGTCATACCCTGGCAAACCACCTTCCAGCTGATCATTGTTGATATGCGCCTGGCCACTGGCCACCACCTGACGGGTAGTGGTATCCAGCACCCGCGCATTGATCACAATACCATCGGGGTAACGGGCATAGGTTCCCGTCAGCACAAAGTAGATACGGTAACGGCTACGCAAACCAGACATCTGCTTTGCACTCAACGCAGACTTGGCTGTGGTATTCATGCTGACAGCCCGGTAATCCACCAGATTAAAGCCCCGCGACTGCAGCTGATAAATAAAAGACTCACTGATCCGCTCACCAAGCGCATTATCCTTACCAGCATGGGGTCGCTCAACAAAAGGCATCACCGCCAGCGGCAATCGCTGCACCCGCGCCTGATTCAACCCCTCTTCAACCAGCCCCCCTATATCATGGGTTGCCCGGCTGACCGGGTCAGACAGCCGTGGCGTCGCAGGCACCCACATTGTCTGGCTGCCAGCCGTCATCGCCGCTACACCCTCAGCAGGCTCGGCACTCGCCTGTACAGGCTCAGCAGCATCTGCCGGAGAGTCTATAGCAGAATCCTTCAGATAAAGTGGCTGCTCCTTGCCCTGGGGAAAGAATGGCTCAGTCTGTGCACCTGCCAGCGCCACTGTGGTGACACCTGTCATCAAGGCACCCACCAGAGGTAACAGGAAAAATCTCATTCCATCGTCTCCGCTATAATCACTTATCAGCCGTAATCTATCACAAAAGCCCTGTAGCCATTGATCAAATAAGAATAGATTAAAATGTCCGGCCTTATATTATCGGCCTGCACTGGGAATTTTTAACTATCGCATTAGATTGAATCGCCGATAGAATGACCATAATGTTGCCTGAACCTGATGGACCGCGGACTTTTAAACCATGTATAGCGCCCTGTTACCTCTGTGCCTAAGCCTCTGTGCACTGCTGTTCTCAACCCTCAGCTCTGCGGTCACCGTAGTTGCTGAAGGCCGAGCACTTATTCTGGATAATGATCTGACCTCCGCTGAAGAAGCTGCTATACAGGACGCCACTCAACAGGCCTCCATGCAGGCCGCCGTCTATGTCAGCAGTAATCAGCAGCTACGCGATGGCATTCTGGAAATTGACAATATGCGGGTCGCCACCCTGGGGCGGGTTAGTGACATAACAATTCTGGATAAAAAAGTCATTGGCCGCCAGTACATCGTGCGCATTCAAGCCAGCGTAAACAGTGATACCGGCTGCGAAAACGGCAACAGCAACAGCTACCTCAAGTCTGTCGCAATCGCCGCATTCCCGCTGGAACATCCCGTTCAGGCCAATCGCGGCGGGCTGGCCGATATAGAACACGGTCTGAGCCGCAAACTGCTACAGCGCATGCAGGGCATCGACTACCTGCAACCAGTTAACGCGACTAATATCAACCTGCACTCCAACCTGCAGACAGCCGCCAGCCGTCAGCTCGACAACGGCGCACTGACCACTGTCGTCGCCAACAGCCGCAACCTGAACGTGCAATACATTCTGTCCGGGGTTATTCGCGACATGTCGATGGTCGACCAACGGGCCGCTCAGCAGAACAATTACTTTATCGACCTCTACAACCGACTGGACTACAAAAGTAAAAAACACCTGCGCACCCTGTCCTTCGACCTGTTCCTGCACGATGGCTATACCGGCGCATTGCTATGGCAAAAGCGCTACCAGACCGCCGGCCTGTGGCACTACGAACCAGAATATCGCACCGGCTTCAGCAGCGCCGCTTTTACCCGGAGCGACTATGGCCAGAAAATCGAAATGCTGCTCGGCGAGATGAACAAAGAGGTTGCAGAAGAGCTGCGCTGCCGCCCCTTCTCTGCCCGCATCACCCGCACCGATGATCGCACCCTGTGGATTACTGCTGGAGAGCTTGATGGTTTATCCCGTGGCGACAAAGTCACCGTATACCGCCGCTCCACCGCTTACACCGATGGCCTGATGACTCAGGACCAGCTAACCAACACCCGTGCGACAGCGATTATCGAAGAAGTTCAACCCACATTTTCCACCGCCCGCTTAAGCAAGGATTCAGGCATCCTGAATATAAGAGAAGGCGACGTAGTCAAAGCCTGGTAAACAAGGATGGGACGGAGTCACAGAGTCGGTTTTAAACAGCCCCTGTGACTATATTCTCCAGCCACATCCATTTAACCGCTTTGTAAAGAACCGTATAATCGGGCCTTTAGCCCCCTTGAAGATTGGAAAAGTCATGCAGAAAGAATTACTGGAAAAACTGGAATCAAATATCAGCCAACTGCTCGACGAAGTAGAACTGCTGCGGATGGAAGTAACCGAACTGAAAGAAGAGAAAGCCCAGCTGGCAGACAACAACGCCAGCCTGGAAGAAGTACAGAACGAGTCAAACGATCGCCTGAAAGCCTTACTGTCCCGCTTCTCGCAGGACGAGAGCCAGGCATAAGCCCTCGCCCTGTTGGCGGCTGGATCACTCAGATCTGGCCGCGAATACTCAACTCCACCCGACGATTCTGCTGCCGACCAGCATCACTGTCGTTGCTGGCCACTGGATAACGTTCACCATAGCCGTGCGTTGTCACACGGGCAGAACGCACCCCCTGACCAATCATATAATCCGCCACACTGAACGCCCGGCGTTCAGACAGCTGCTGATTGGACTGAAAACTACCCACACTGTCGGTATATCCGGCCACCTCAATCAGGCTACGATCAAACTCGGTCAGCACACGGGTTACAGAATCCAGCGTACGGTGAAAGCGCGGCTGTAACCGATCGGCTCCCGTGGCAAAGGTCACATTACCCGGCATGATCAGACGAATAGAGTCTTTGCCGACCCGCTCAACCCGCACCCCGGTGGACTCCAGCTCCTGGCGCAGCAAGGCTTCCTGCTGATCCATGTAATAGCCCACACCACCACCTACAGCGCCACCCACCAGCGCACCCGTCAAGGCACCACGGCCACGGTCTTTCTTGCTTGACACGGCCGCCCCCAGCACCGCACCAGCCAGCGCACCAATACCAGCACCAGTGGCCGTATTGCTGGTCTTACTATCACGGGTGTAAGGGTCAGTAGTCTGACAACCCGCCAGGGTTGTCGCAGCCAGCACAACGGCTATCGTCAGTTTTTTCATAACAAGCATATACTCCAGCAAACAGAGACAGGCCAGCCAGCCTGTCAGGTTTGGTTAATCATCAAGATTGCGAGTTTACCGCCTGTAACGCTCAGGCTCATGCTATTTACTAACAAAAAGCACCCGCCACAGACGTGCCAACTCAACAGATAAATGGTGAATGATCTTATGCAGTGCAGCATTAACCCCAGCTGACAGCCACTAACACGCTGATTTCAGTCTGGCCAGCCCCGCCAACAATGGATAGAATGTTGCGTCTGTAACAGGCGTTCGCTGCCCCGCCCACACGCACTCAATTAATATGCTCGACGGGACGTACGCGACACCTCAAGGTATCACACGTAGTACACCACCCCGAGGACCAGTCATTGGCACAGCTACCCGTTATCGTTGGTTTTGGCGGCATAAACCCAGCCGGGCGCGCATCATTCCATCATGCCTATCGTCGTCTGATCATGGACAACCTGTCCGATCAGCAGCGCACCGAAACGCTTCTCAGCCTGGCAGCCCTGATGGGGCTGAGCCGTTATGAAAATGGTAGCTACCTGAACAGTACCGGTGAACCGATCAGCGCCCAGGCGCTAGCCGCAGACATTGAACAGCAGGTGCGGAATAACACCCTGATCCGTCGTATTCAGAGTGACTGTTTTGATGTAAACAATGTCATGTTCAACCGCCCAGCCAGCGCCAGCAATCCGGACGGGGATATCCGCTTCCAGCTACGCAAACGTCAGATGCCGCTACAGATTCCAGCCAACTGGCAGGTCAGCGAAAACAGCCCCGGCCTGTTCGACATCACCGTTACCGGCGCACTGGATGTTATCTTCCCGGACAGCAAAACAGCACCAGTACAGTCTGCTGGTCAGCTACCAACCGGCTTCCAGCCAGGCAAGCTTTACCAGTCACGTAACCACCCGCGCAACCTGCAGATGACGGTATATGGTGCATCGGATGCCCTGTTCTCCAGCGGCATGGCCTTTGAAGAGGTCGCCAGCCGCCTGCGCCCGGACCAGATAGCCGTCTATGCCAGCAACTCTATCGGTCAGCTGGACGACTTCGGCTTTGGCGGGCTGACCAAATATCCGGCCATTGGTAAACGTACCACCTCCAAACAGATGCCACTGGGTTATGCCCAGATGCCTGCCGACTTTATCAACGCCTACCTGCTGGGCAGCGTTGGCACCACCGGCGGTGCACTAGGTGCCTGTGCAACCTTCCTCTACAACCTGCGCAGCGGTGTCGATGATATTCGCAGTGGTCGTCGCAAGGTCGTACTGGTAGGCGGCAGTGATGCACCGGTGATCCCGGAGGTAATTGAAGGTTTCCGCGCCATGGGCGCACTGGCCGAAGACAAAGACCTGCGCGCACTGGACAGCCTGACAGAGCTGAGCGAAGAACATTACCGTCGTGCCTGTCGCCCCTTTGGCAACAACTGTGGCTTCACCATCGGTGAGTCCAGCCAGTTTGTCCTGCTGATGGCCGATGACCTGGCACTGGAAATGGGCGCTCAGATCTTCGGCTGTGTACCGGAAGTCTTTGTGAACGCCGACGGCCATAAAAAGTCCATCTCGGCACCGGGTATCGGCAACTACATCACCCTGGGCAAGGCTGCCGCCCTGGTCGAGAACATGCTGGGCAGCGAATCTCTGCGCCAGCGCAGCTTCGTTCAGGCCCACGGCACCAGCACCCCACAGAACCGGGTGACTGAGTCCCACGTAATCAACGAGATCGCCAAAGCCTACGGCATTGGTAACTGGCCGGTTTCAGCGGTAAAAGCGTACCTGGGTCACTCCCAGGGCACCGCGGCCGGAGACCAGATGACCACCTCGCTGGGTGTCTGGGCACATGGCGTCATTCCAGGCCTGACCACCACTGGCTCCATTGCCGATGATGTCCACCAGAGCAACCTGCTACTGCCGCTACAGCATCTGGAAGTAGGCACCAACGGCATGGACACGGTACTGCTGAACTCCAAAGGTTTTGGCGGTAACAATGCCTCAGCACCGGTGCTGTCACCCGCCATGACCGAGCAGCTGCTTAGCCGTCGCCATGGTAAGAAAGCGATGCAGAGCCTGCGGACAAAACAGGAAGCGACCATCGAAAAGGCCACCGACTATGAGCAGCAGTCTCTGCGTGGCCAGGCACGACCGATCTACCGCTACGACCACAATGTACTCAGCGGCGAAGATCTCGGCATCAGCCATGGTGAGATCCAGCTGCCAGGTTATGCCAAAGCGGTTGATCTGAACGTAGAAAACCCATTTGACGATATGTGCTGAGCGCGATGCACTCAGCCCTTGCCAACCTGACCCAGGAAAAATTACGGATGAAGTTTGCTGCGCTGCTGCTGACCACCCTCACCCTGACCGGCTGTCTTTCCATGGAAAGCCTCAAGCCTGATACCAGCCAGGACACCAGCTTTTACCGACTGGATGCGAAGAATCGAATGCTCTGCCGTGGGGAAACCAACCTCTGTCAGGACCTGACCCTGATCGCCTCCTCTCATCGGCTGCAACAGATTGAGAAAGCCTATGGCAGCACGATCGAAACCAACAACACTGTGCGCGGCCTGATGCGGCTGGTACTGCAACCGGCTGACAAGGCATATACCGCAGAGCCGCTGGCGGGCCTGCAGTATCAATACAAACTACCAATCACTGAGCGCACAACGCAGCTGTGGAACCTGCTCAAGCAGGCGCATACTGACCACTACGGCTCAAACAACGCACCGCAGTAATACCCGGCGGGCGGTGGCTGTTGTCACCGCCGCTACCTCCTCCACGGAAATATCTCGTAACTGCGCGATCTCCTGCGCCACCTCGTATACCCGCTGCGGACAGTTCGGCTGATCCCTATACTGCGCCAGTGGCATATCCGGGCCATCGGTTTCCAGCACCATCGCTGTCAGCGGTAGCGTAGCAGCCAGTTGGCGTACTTTACGGGCACGTTCATAGGTCACCGTGCCACCAAACCCCAGCACAAAACCCAGCTCGATATACTGCTGCGCCTGCTGCGCACTGCCCGAAAACGCATGCACAACACCACCGGCAGGCAGCTTTAACCGCCGTAACAGCGCCAGCACCTGATCATGTGCCTTGCGCACATGCAGCAGCACCGGCAGCTGGTGCCGCAGGGCTAACCGCAGCTGCGCCTGAAACAACGCCATTTGCGCATCGCGGTCGGCATCAGCACTGAAAAAATCCAGCCCGATCTCACCCACCGCTACCGTATCCGGCTGTGCCAGCAGCTCATCCAGCTGTTCCAGTGCCGCAACATAGCTTCCATGTTGCGTCATAAAGCAGGGATGCAAACCAAAGGCCGCAAACAGCCGCCCATCAGATCGGCAAAACCGTTGCTGCTCCGCCCAGCTGGCCTGCAACACGCCAGGCACGACGACCTGACAAACCCCCACAGACTCAGCCGCGGCCAGCAACACCGACGATTGCGCCCGCAATACCGGGAAATCCAGATGGCAGTGGCTATCAATCAGCTCAATCAATCAATCAACCACCCGCAACGGCATAAATATCTGTTGCAACATTTTCTCTGTCGCCACCGGGTCACAGCTCGTCTGCATATAGGCACGCAGCCCCATCAGCTGCATCTGCAGAAAAGGCGCCAGCAATTCTGGTTGATAGCCAGCGGCCAGCTCGCCTTCAGCTTCGGCCTGCTGCAACAGTCGCAAAAACGCCTGCTCCATGCGCTTTAACTGGCTTCGCGCCTCGCGCAGCAGCTCAGCATTGGCTTCTGTCAGCTCCGCCACCGTTTTGGCCAGCAGACACATATGACTGGGGGCGCTGTCCGCCTGAGTAATCACCAGATGCTGGAAAAACGCCTGCAGTGCCTGCAATGCAGAGCCATCCTGGGCTGCTAACAGAGCCAGCCGTTGCTCACCACAATCGGCATAATGCTGCAGCGCCTCGCGGAACAGACCTTCTTTGCTACCAAAAGTGGCGTACAGACTACCGGGGCGCAGATCAACCGCTTGCTGCAGGTGACGCATGGAAGTGGCATGAAAACCTTTCTGCCAGAAAAGCAGCATCGCCTGCTCAACCACCTCCTGGCGATCAAATTTTGCTGGATTTGCCATCATGCCCTCCTGAACCCAATACCGATGAATATTGGTTCAAATTATGCCCTGAACAATCGTTCACCTTCAAATTCTGTCAACCTGTACCTATACATTGGAGGATCATTCTATAAGTACGTTCCTCTACATTTGACAAACAACGCCCCAATCGCCACCAGCCTGCCAGGGCTGACCGCTGATAAAACAAAAAAGCCCAGCCAGCAACAAATGCCACCGGCCAGGCCTTAACATCAATCCAGACAGCGCTCAAAATCAGGCGGCGATGACCGCCTCAATTCCACTACGGCTGAAGGCCGTCAGCAACGCCTGCAAGGTCGCGGTTGAGGTGTCTTCATCAATCGCAATAGCACTGATCTGCTGGTTATCCACCTGCACCGAGATCGCTGCCAGCGCTTTGGCCTCCGTGCCTTCGCCGATGGCATGCTGATCATACTGACTGACGGCAATTTTTACCTGGTACTGACGGCTGAGGCCATCACACAGGGCTTCCAGTACACCGGCGCCACCACCGGCAAAACTCACCTGACCAATTCGGAACTGCGCCCGCAACTGGTGATCATCGGTGTGCAGGTCATAACCACGCAACTGCCAGCTGCTTTCGGTCTGAACAAAATGGGCGTCAAACAGCGCCTTGATAGTCGCCGGGGAGACTTCCACCCCGCTGTCTTCAGCGGCTTTCTGGACGACTTTGCTGACTTCTGTATGCATCCATTTGGGCAAAGCGATGCCAAAGTCACGTTCCAGCACCAGGGCTACGCCGCCCTTGCCACTCTGGCTGTTGATCCGTACTACCGCGTCATATTCACGGCCAATATCCCGTGGGTCGATCGGCAGGTAGGCCACATCCCAGTGGGTATCGGTTTTGCCCTGCTCGGCGTGATAGTTCATCGATTTGCGGATCGCATCCTGGTGACTGCCGGAGAAGGCGGTGTACACCAGCTCGCCCGCCCAGGGGTGGCGCGCTGCAACCGGCAGCTCGGTGCAGTACTCCACAACCTCGATAACTTCTTTGATATCAGAGAAGTCCAGTTTCGGATCAATACCCTGGGAGTACAGGTTCATCCCCATGGTCACGATATCCATATTGCCAGTACGCTCACCGTTGCCCAGCAAAGTACCCTCAATACGGTCGGCACCGGCCATCACACCCAGCTCCGCCGCTGCGACACCGCAGCCCCGGTCGTTGTGGGTGTGCAGGCAGATACGGATATGTTCACGCTGGCTGATATGACGGCAGAACCACTCAATCTGGTCGGCAAACACATTCGGCGTAGACACCTCCACCGTTGCAGGCAGGTTGATCACCACCGGCTGACCGTTCTGCGGCTGCCACTGCTCGATCACCGCATCACACACCTCAACCGCGTAATCGAGTTCGGTGCCTGTGAAGCTTTCAGGGGAATACTGGAAGGTCCAGTTCGTCTGTGGATAACGTGCGGCATAATCACGCACCCAGCGCGCGCCCTGCACGGCAATCTCTTTGATACCCGCACGGTCGCGACCAAACACCTGCTCGCGCTGTACCGTAGATGTCGAGTTATACACATGGACGATGGCATTTTTGGCTCCGGCCAACGCTTCATAACTACGACTGATCAGATCTTCCCGCGCCTGGGTCAGCACCTGAATGGTGACATCATCAGGAATATGGTTCTGCTCAATCAACGCCCGGACAAAATCGAAGTCCGGCTGTGAAGCTGCAGGAAAGCCCACTTCAATCTCTTTGAAACCCAGCTTGACCAGCAACGCAAACATGCGGGTTTTCTGCTCCACATTCATCGGGTTGATCAGCGCCTGATTACCATCACGCAGATCCACGCTGCACCAGTCTGGCGCGGCGGTCAGTTGCTGATCCGGCCATGTACGGTCGGGTAAGCGAACGGGTTCAAACGGGCGGTATTTACGGTGATCAAACATGCTGTGGTCCTGTATTTTTTATCGGTGGCTTCAATGTCGGCTAAATATCAACGGTGGCAAAGCAGAGATCTGGATGACCTCCCCCGGAGCACAGGCCCCGAGGGAAATGTCTGACGTACCCTTCTGGAGTACAGCGGCCTGCCCGATAGGCAGTGGAAAAGCCCGGAAACGCCCGCTTCTGGCGGTTGCCCCACCACAGGCTGATTGGCCTGCAGAGTTATGTTGCTTCTCGCAATGAGGGGTGGGAAACCTGCCGTAACCCACAAGAGACATTGTAGAGAGAGGCAGGCGCAATTACCGATCGCGTTTAGCGCCATAAACAAAAATTGCGCAAACTTATAAAAGAGTTCAGGATTAATACTTATATAAAATTGCGCAGAGACTAACAATCATGAAATCCAGCACCACAATGGACCGGTTTGACCTGAAAATATTGCAGGCATTGCAGGAGGATGGCGCACTGTCGAACCAGGAACTGGCAGAGCGTGTCGGACTGACGGCCGCCCCCTGCTCACGACGGGTACGGCAGCTGGAAGAAGCCGGGGTCATTCAGCAACGGGTGGTACGGCTGGATGAGCGGGCGCTGGACCTGAACCTGATGGTGATCCTGCATATCAGTATGGATAAGCATATCCCGGAGCGGTTTGAGACCTTCGAACGGGAGATCGCCAAACTGCCCGAAGTGCTGGAGTGCTACCTGATTACCGGTCACGATGCCGACTATCAGTTGAAAGTGGCAGTGCCCGATATGGACCGCTATCACGATATTCTGCTGGGAAAAATCACCCGGATTGCCGGAGTAACGGGGGTAAAGTCAGCCTTCCTGATGCGCAAGATTGTCGATACCACCGCCCTGCCACTGCATTATTGCCGCCAGCCATCGTGACACTTCAGTCAAACGTGGCAACCCGATCAGCAACCCCGCTTAACACCGTGCTCAGCGCCTGTACTTCACCAAGCGAGGCAAACTCTGGCGCTGCCAGCTGCTGCTGCAGCTGTGTTGCCTGCAACTGAGTCTGCGCCAGGGTATTCAGCGAATAGCGCCACTGCGGAACCGCCAGTTCAGTAGCCTGCGCCGGCGCGGGCAGCTGCATGATCACCCGCGCCAGCGCTGGCAGCACATCCCGCATCAAGGGCTGTGCCATATCCAGATAGCGCTGATGCATGCGCTCATCCTTTTCAAAGCTACGCTCCAGCACCCGCATCAGCTCCGAGTAATAACCATCAAACAGCTGCGCAGCGCTCCGGGCTAGCTCGGCCCAGCATTGTGCATCTGATGCGCTCTGGCGTATCGACTCCACTGCCGGTAACTGCGTATGCTCAGCCCCCAGTGCGACCAGTGAAAACGGCAACGCTGGCAGCGACTGTTCGGTTTCACCAATCAACCGGCGCAACACCTGGTGTGCCTGCATCAGGTTAGTCACCTGCAGCAGACTATAGCCTTCCACGCCATAACCCATTCGCTCAGCCTGTTTATAGCCCGGCGTGGTCTTGAAGATCGTTTCGCCCTGCAGCTGGGCCTGCTCTTCGAGATGTACCAGACCATCCTCAATCACTTTATAGAACTGCCCAACCGTCTCTATCGCAGTATCAGCAGCGGGCGGTTGCGCCTGCGACGCCACCGCCAGTACGGGTAATATGTCACGGTAAAAATGGTGGTCTGCGACGCCAAGCACCAGTTTTACCTGGCCGCCCGCCTCGCCCGTCGCGAGATTGCAGGGGTACACCGGGGCATGTACACCGCTGAACTTGGGTACCCCACCAACCGCCAGTAGCAGATTAGCCATCTGATAGGCCTGAGCCAGTTTGCTGAAAACCTGCTGATGGATGTAATGCGCTGTCTCACTCTCTACCTGTTGAATTGACCACAGGGCTGTCATACAGGGTGCAATAGCAGCGAATTCATGGGTAATTGCCCCTTGCAGCATATGATGCAGGATCTCAAGGGTGGTAACCGGCTGGGATACGCCTGAGAAAAGGTCATCCAGCCCGGGAGAGGGATAGCGAAGCTGTGTCATCGTTATAATCCTTTATCTATCGGCACTTCATGCTGAATACTGACAGGTCATCCGCAAGCGGCCTGTTAACAGAATGAAACACTGGGCCATGCGTTCTTTCAGCAACTTAAGCCAGTATACACCGGAAATTAAAGGGATTTGCCATCATTATCACGACAAAAATCAAACACAGCCTTCTGGCTGGATTAGCGTTGGCTGGTTGGTGGAGCAGTACTCGGCAATCGCACTGACAGCAGTCTGCATAACAACATCAATGGATACTAATTTAGCGCATAAAAATCAGCAAGTTAACTAACAGACCCCGATCTACATAGAAGCAGCACTACATCAGCACCTGGCAAGATATTCTGAAGAAACAACCAGTTAAAAAGTGCCAGCCCACATTAGTGAACTGACACTATCCGCGGGCTGACGACTGATCAGGAGCGCTTAAGCTCCTGATCAAACTGATATTTACGTGAGGTGACATAGCTTTCCATATTCTGCAGCCGCTGATCCAGCTGCTGCATTCGCTTGTTAAGCTCGCGGGCCTGGCTGCCGGGCTCCGCTTTATAGCTGAACACTGTATCTTTCAGCGTATGGCCGCCCCCTCCCTGCTGACGTGCTCGGCCACCAATTGGCCCGGACAGAGTCGCTTCCCGCTTATCGAGCATAAAGACCGCAATTATATAAGCGATTACCACCAGCATACCGGTGACAGAAAACAGCATCAGTGCTGCCAGCCGCACCAGCCATACCGGCCAGTTGATGTTTTCGGCGATGCCACCACAGACACCGCCAATCCAGTTATTATCTGCGCTGCGATACAGATTGATATCGTAGCCGTTGTGTTTACCCTTACCCATTATGACCTCCGCGCCTGTTGGCTGCTGGCATCGACTCGACGCCAGTCGGGGTGGTCCGCATCCAGAATAGACTCCAGGCTCTCGATGCGGTTTTCCAGTGTGTCGACCAGTGCCAGTGCCGCTTCCAGCTCCTGACGGTCAGTCGCCGATAATCCCTTCGCGGCGCGTGCTTTACTGAGGTAGTGCAGTAGCAACCACAGTGGCGCTACCAGTCCCATAAAGATCACCGTCGGCACAAAAAAGAACACCAGTCCAGACATACTCAATTACCCCAGATCAGTTAGCAGAGTCAGATTTTTTCATCTGCGCCTTGAGTTTAGCCAGCGCATCATCCACCTTATCAGTCCGTGCCAGATCCTCAATTTCTTCCGACAGGTCCTTGGTACCCAGATCGTAAGCTTCAACTTCCCCTTCCAGGTTATCCATCCGGCGCTCGTAGGCTTCAAACTTGTCGAAGGCTTCATTTACCTTATCGCGGCTGAAGCGCTGACGAATATCCAGTCGGGAACGGGCGGTCTGCTCCCGTGCTACCAGCGCTTTCTGCTTGGCCTTGGCATCATCCAGCTTGCGCTGCAGCTGGCCAATCTCATCATTGAGTTCAGCGATATGGCCCGCTACCGCTGCCAGCTCCTGCTCAGCCAGCGCCAGCATCTCTTCACAGCTGGCCTGTTCCGCCAGTGCGGCACGGGCCAGATCTTCCCGGCCTTTGCTCAGTGCCAGCCGCGCTTTGCCTTCCCAGTCACTGATCTCCAGCTGCTGGTTTTCAATCCTGCGCTCCAGATGTTTACGGTCTGCAATAACTTTAGCCGAGGTAGTACGCACCTCTACCAGTGTTTCTTCCATCTCCTGAATCATCATGCGGATCATTTTTTGCGGATCTTCAGCGCGGTCCAGCAGATCACTCAGGTTAGCATTCACAATGTCACGAAAGCGGGAAAAAATACCCATGGTTCAATCTCCATCTTCATGTTGTCAGTTGCTTTAACTACTGCCAGTACTGTGCCAACACCCTTTAAACACCTGTAACAAACTGTTTTTTAAAAGAATTAAATAAATGGCCTCGAAATAAACACTCAGCACAACAAGTGATATAGACTGATTAAACGCCAAATAAACCAGATAAATAGTCAATGAAACCAAAACAGAGCATGCTCGGTGAATCACCACAACTGATGGATCTGATGGAGCAGCTGTCCAGGCTGGCCAGCCTGGATAAGCCGGTACTGGCGCTGGGGGAGCGCGGTACGGGTAAAGAGCTGGTCGCCGAACGACTCCACTTTCTTTCACCGCGCTGGGATCAGCCCTTTATCAAGCTGAACTGTGCCGCCATGAGTGAGAACCTGCTGGAATCCGAGTTATTTGGCCATGAACGCGGTGCCTTTACCGGTGCTACAGCAGTGCACCGGGGAAGATTTGAGCGCGCTGACGGCGGCACTCTGTTTCTGGATGAGCTGGCCACCTGTTCGGCTCAGGTACAGGAGAAACTGTTACGGGTGATCGAGTACGGCGAGCTGGAACGGCTGGGTGGCCAACAGACGATACAGGTAGATGTACGGCTGATCGCCGCCACCAATGCCGACATTGCCCGGATGGCGGAGCAGGACGAGTTCCGTGCCGACCTGCTGGACCGGCTGGCCTTTGATGTACTGCACCTGCCACCTCTACGCCAGCGCGAAGGAGATGTGCTACTGCTGGCAGAACACTTTGCCGTGGCCATGTGCATGGAACTGCAGCGACCGTTTTTTCCTGGCTTTACCGATCAGGCGCTGGCTACACTTAACAGCCATTCCTGGCCGGGTAATATCCGCGAACTGAAAAATGTGATGGAACGCAGCGTCTACCGCAGTGAAGACCCAAACGCACCGATTGAGCAGATTATTCTTGACCCGTTTCGCCCGCCCTGGCAATTACCAGAGCAGGAAACCCTCCCAGCCCCCGCCAGGCAGCCTGACCCAGCACCGTCAGCCGACCCACCCGCCATCCTGAACCTGACCGAGCAGGTCGCACAATTGGAACAACAACTGATTACCCAGGCTCTGCAGCAACACCATTACCACCAACAAAATAGCGCCGATGCCCTGGGGCTGAGCTACCACCAGCTACGTGCCCAGCTGAAAAAGCACGGCATGCTGCCGCTTAAGCGCATCAGGCAGGGCTAGCAGGCCGCTAGCCTTTCCCTTTAGAGCCCATCATGCCGCCAAACCAGTAACTGAGCACCTGGCCAACCCCTGCCGTCAGCACCCCGATCAGGATCTGAATCTGATCCATAAACGAATTATCACCCTGCTGCATATTAAGCGTATCACTGGCCTCGATATAGATGATGGCACCCAGAATCAGGAAGTACGCCAGGAAAAACAGCGCACTGATAAACATCTGTGGTCGGTAATTTTCAAGCTGCTGAATACGCCGGGTCGGCGCTTCCACCGGTGCAGGTGCTTTTAAGGCTTCAGACCCAAGTCCCAGCGACTGCAGCTCCTCCACAAATCCCTGCTCCAGCGTACGCACAGTTTGCAGCGCGCGGGTATCATTCAGCCAGGCCTGCTGATTCAGCGGTTGTTTGATATCAACCGGTATTTCAGCCTGCTGTAACCCTTCCAGCAGGAATTTCTGCGCCATGGTGGCACAGGGGCCTTCCAGCGCCTGCGCCAGCGTCGGGGCGATCTGGCCAAAAATATGGCTGTTCATTTCCATCTGTATATCCCTTTAGATAACCGTCCAGTGTCAACAGGCGCTAAGCCTATACAAAGCCGGTGACAAGATCTAAAGAGACAAAAGTAGAATACGCGAAATACGTAATACAACGGGATGTTAAAGCGGGATGTAAAGCAGCAGCCCGGGATCAGGCTGCTGTATATTGCGCGTGGATCAGTCCTGATCAACCGCTGAAGAAACGACTTCCAGCCGATCTACTTTCTGATAGCCACGGGACAGCTTGTTACCCCGGCGGCCACGTTCACCAACAAAGTGCTCAAGATCGGCACCGCGCAGTTTCTGATGCTGTTTACCTGCATGCACCAGCAGCGTATCAGTACGGCGCAGCACCACCATATGGCTCATCAGCTCTTCCCGGCTGGCGGCACGGGCGGTGGGGATATTGATCATCTTGTTACCCTTGCCGCGAGCCAGCTGTGGCAACTCGGACAATGGGAACACCAGCATCCGTCCCTCATTGGACACCGCCGCAATCATCGCGTCCGGATCACCATCGAGTAGCACCGGCGGCACCAGCTGCGCCCCTTTAGGCAGGGTCAGCGCCGCTTTACCGTTTTTGGTCTTGCTGCTCAGCTCGGCGATGGTGGCCACAAAGCCATAACCGGCATCCGATGCCAGCAGCACCTGATCACTATCACGACCATTAAAGGCGGCATCGACCGTTGCGCCTTTAGGCAGTGAGATCTTACCGGTGATCGGCTCTCCCTGACCACGGGCCGACGGCAGGGTATGGGTATCCACGGTATAACTGCGCCCGGTGCTATCGAGCAGAATAGTCGGCTGATTCATCCGGCCCAGACAGGCCAGTTTGAAGCCATCACCGGATTTATAACTCAGCCCGGCAGCATCCACCTCATGGCCTTTGCCCGCCCGTGCCCAGCCCTGTCTGGACAGCACAACGGTGACCGGCTCAGCACTGAGCAGATCCTTCTCGCTGAATGCCTGAGCTTCTTCGCGCTCAACAATGGGCGAGCGGCGTTCATCACCATGCTCTTCAGCGGCCTGCTGAATCTCTTCCTTGATAAGCTGACGCATCTTCTCATCACTGCCCAGAATCGCTTCCAGCCGCTGACGTTCCGCTTCCAGCTCATCCTGCTCACTGCGAATCTTGAACTCTTCCAGCCTGGCCAGATGGCGCAGCTTGAGGTCCAGAATCGCATTGGCCTGGATCTCCGTAATGTTGAATCGCTCCATCATTACGGTTTTCGGCTCATCCTCGTTGCGGATAATCTCGATTACCTCGTCGATATTGAGGTAAGCGATCATCAGACCGGCGAGGATATGCAGGCGGTCGTTCACCTTTTCCAGGCGATGATTCAGGCGACGGGTGACGATATCGGTACGCCAGCTCAGCCACTCCACCAGAATCTGGCGCAGGTTTTTCACCTGCGGCCGACCATCCACGCCAATCATATTCAGGTTAACCCGGTAGGTACGCTCCAGGTCTGTGGAGGCGAACAGGTGGCGCATCAATTCGTCGGCGTCTTTACCACGTTTAGGCGCAATCACCAGCCGGGTCGGGTTTTCATGGTCCGACTCATCACGCAGGTCAGTCACCATCGGCAGTTTTTTCGCCTGCATCTGCTGGGCGATCTGCTCCAGAATCTTGTTACCCGATACCTGGTGCGGCAGCGCGGTAATCACAATATCGCCCTGCTCCTTGTGATACACCGCCCGCATCCGCAACGAGCCTTTGCCGGTTTCGTACAGCTTGCGCAGCTCTTTACGCGGCGTCACGATCTCGGCTTCGGTGGGCATATCCGGGCCGGGAATCAGCGCGGTAATATCATCCAGCGTGGCCTGCGGCTTATCCAGCAGATGCACACAGGCGCTGGCCACTTCGCGCAGGTTATGCGGCGGTATATCCGTCGCCATCCCTACCGCGATCCCCGTCCCGCCGTTAAGCAGAATATTCGGCAGCCGGGCGGGCAGCACCGATGGCTCACGCAGAGTGCCATCAAAGTTGGGCACCCATTCCACCGTACCCTGCGCCACTTCCTGCAGCAGCACTTCGGCATACTTCGCCAGCCGCGACTCGGTGTAACGCATGGCAGCGAAGGATTTAGGGTCATCCGGGGAGCCCCAGTTGCCCTGACCATCCACCAGCGGATAGCGGTAGCTGAACGGCTGCGCCATCAGCACCATCGCCTCATAACAGGCAGAGTCGCCATGGGGATGGAACTTACCCAGCACATCACCCACAGTACGGGCTGATTTCTTATGCTTGGCACTGGACTTGAGCCCCAGCTCGGACATGGCATACACAATACGCCGCTGTACCGGTTTCATGCCGTCACCGATATTCGGCAGGGCCCGGTCAAGAATCACGTACATGGAGTAATCCAGATACGCCTTCTCGGTAAAGTCTCGCAGGGCGATACGTTCAGTACCGCCCTCAAACGTGGTTTCTACGCTCATTTAATTCTCAAACTCACAGAAACAGGGTTGCATCCAGACTCAGCAACCAGCGGTTATCTTGATCAGGTTGGCCCACTGCCTGACGGTAGGCGTCATAACGCAGCTCGGGCCGAATTCGTAACCAGGCTTCAGGGAACCAGCTCAGGCTGATTCGACCATTCTGGTAAATGCCCCCAGGCAATGTGCTGTGGGCATGGTCTTTATCACGCAGCCACTCATAGCCGATGGCCAGTTGCCATTTCGGCGTCAGCTGGCGCACCAGTGTCAGGCTCCCGCCATACCAGTGGCTATCGGTGCTGATCTGCACGGGGCCGGCCTCACCCCCGCGCTGGCGGCCATCAAACGCATTCACATCGGTACGCCAGCGTTTATCTTTATTCCAGTAACGCAGGGTCAGCGACTGAAACTGCCGTGGCCGGGCAGTATCACTGAGCACCGCAAAAGGTGCCTGCAGCTGGCCCGGTTCAGACGACTGCTCAGCGCCCCAGAGCCCTTCCCAGTCCAGCGTTAACCGGCTATCGCGGCGCTGCCAGTGCAACCCGGTCAGCAGCGTTGGCCGATTATTATTGTCCTGCAGATTATCCCAGCCCTGCACCAGCCCAAGGTCAGCACTCCACTGACCCGATTGCTGCGCCCAGGGTAACCGGGCCGAGAACAGCGCCCCCACATGACGTTTAGGGCCATAATCATACGCCAGGCTATGGCTGTAAAACGGCCGGGGCGGATCAGTGGGGCTGTCACTTTCATTGCCCACCGGGCTGAAAAAATTACCCAGCCGTAGCGTGACCCCATCCAGCACCGGTGCATAGGCCTGCAGATACCACTGCGGCAAACTGACCTTCAGTCGTTGCTCACGGCCATCATCGACCCCGTACAACGGTGCGAAATCACTGCCATAGCGTCCCTCCAGCCGAAAACCCCAGTCCCAGTGCTGACGCATCGGCCCGGCCTTCGCCCCTTCACCCGGTATCACCCGCCCTTTCAGTGGCCGGTAGACCAGCAGTTCAGCCCGGTTAAGCAGCACACCTTCATCAGTTTCCAGCCCGGCGGCTTCAGAATCCGCCAGCACGCCCAGCTGAACACGCGGCGCCACCTGAATCCGATGCTGCTGCCAGAGATCACGGTCAACAAACAGCTGATAGGCCCAGCCTTCAGGCTGGGCGGCAACTACCGGCAACGCCAGCGGTAGTAACAACCATGCAAACGTCAGTCTTTTCATCGCACCCCCTGGCTTCGGTATGCATTCCCAGGCAGAGCATGGGAATACGAAACTGCGCCTCTCTGTGGGACCGGTGCCCCCACCGGGAAGCTCTGCCCTGACATCCGCGCCAGACGCGACGGGACGTCGCTGCTACAACAACACCCCTCCTGTGGGACCGGTGTCCCCACCGGGAAGCCCTGCCCTGATATCCGCGCCGGACGCGACGGGACGTCGCTGCTACA
>Ga0193951_1000261_pt1 | contig 24618 bp, 25 predicted proteins | sample BB_2_MG_FD_140370 | JGI IMG/M metagenome (GOLD analysis project Ga0193951, IMG submission 140370) | Microbial mat bacterial communities from the Broadkill River, Lewes, Delaware, United States - BB_2_MG | ecosystem: Environmental > Aquatic > Freshwater > River > Microbial mats | place: USA...
AAAATAGTGATGGTGTTATTGATTTAGAACTACCAATTACAGGAAATGTAGATGACCCACAATTTGCAATTGCTCCTATTGTATGGAAAGTATTTACTAACTTGATTGTTAAAGCTATATCTTCTCCATTTACACTTCTTGCTTCCATCTTTGGTTTAGAAGCTGATGATATCAAAACAATAGATTTTGAGTACGGAAAAGCTAATATTATTGCATCTGAAAAAGAGGCTTTAGATAATATTGCAAAAATCTTATCTAAGAAAAAAAGACTTGCAATTGATGTAACACCTTCGTATCATCAAGTACATGATACAGTTGCTATTCAAAATAAAAAGTTTGATATATTCTTAGAAAAAAGAATGAAAAAGATAGTGGAAGGTGATGAATATAAAGAAGCCTTAGAAGAGTTATACAAAGAGAGTTTCAAAGATAAAGAACTAGATGATGTTCAAGATAAATTTTCAAAAGAAGAGAATAAAGAGTATGTAGAGTTTTTAAGACAAGAACTAGCATCTTTACAAAAAGTAAGTACAAAAGAGCTTGAAACTTTAGCAAAAAACAGAAGTGAAAATGTTCTTAACTATTTAACAAAAGAGAAAAAAATAGATATCAGTGCTATTATTATAAGTGACAAAGTCAACGTTCAAATTGATGAAAAAGATAAATGGGTATCATTCCAATTAAATGTTGATGTGAAAAAATAGTATAACTAAAACTTATAATAAAACTATTTAATTTACTTATAATTATTATAATAGTAATATTCTTTATTAAAGGATATTACTATGAAGAAAATTCTATTTACTATAACTATTGTTGCAATCTTTTTAGGCTATGGCATTTATGAGCAAGTAAATAAAAAAACTATTAAATCAAAAAGAGTAGCTTGTCAAGAAAAGAGTATCACTTTTGAAAAGATTGTTGACAAAAAAAAGGTTTTTGAATCTATACAACTTATAAAAACACAAAACATCAAAATTGTTTCAGATATTGAATATTCAAAAATAATGAAGTCTAACCTTATAAACTATTATAATGAAGAAGACTCTGTTAATGATTTAAAAAGCGTTCTTGCAAAATACTATGTAAATGAACACAAAGACTCTAGGTCTTTAGTTATTGATTATTATATATATGAAAATGATAGAGAAGATAAAGGAAAGAAAAACAAAAAAGCTAAACTTTATTCAGGGTATTTAGTATTTGAGTTTAAACTTGATGGAAAAATGATCTATAAGATTCAAACTGATTATATGAAAGATGACGGAAGTGATATCAAAGAAAGAATGAACTGTGTATTCAAATCGTTTACCTCTATTACTCACTAGGTGGACCTTCATGGAAAATCATCCAAAAACTGTGAGGAAGAACTGATATTAAACCTGCAATAACTAAAATAATAAAAATAAAATTGATAAACATAACTAAATCCTAATAATTGATATTAGGAATTATAGTCAGACATAGTATCACAAAAGTAATATAAATTTTTCCTTTTGCTTTTTCTTATTTATTGTGAATAAAAACTTCTCTAATAGGATATGGTATTTCTATTGAGTTTGATTTTAAAGCTTCAAAAATTGCTAAGTTTACTTTATATTGAGTTTCAAAATAGCTATTTGTTTTAGCCCAATATCTATACTCAATATTTACAGATGAGTCACCAAACTCTTTTATTCCAACTTGTGGTTTTGCTTCTTTTGAAATATATTCATCAAACTCTTTTAACTCTTTTAAAATAAGAGAAATAGCTCTATTCATATCACTATCATATGAAACACCAATTGTAGCTTCTACAATCCTATAATCAAAGGAGTTGACTATTACTTCACCTATTATATATTTATTTGGAACAGTAATATGTTCTCCATCTTCTGTTAATAAGATTGTATGACCTAATTTTATCTCTTCAACTACTCCAAATACATCTTGTACTGTAATAGTATTCCCAACAATAAAAGGTCTTGCAATGATTATAGAAAGCCCTGCTCCATAGTTTGATAAAGTTCCTTGCAAAGCAAGTCCGGCACCAAGTGAAGCAGCACCAATACCTGCAATAAATGGAGTTAAAGTAATACCAAGTTTTCCAACTGCAATAATAACCGCACCAATAATTATTGCAAACCTAACAATATTTACAATAAATTTTGTTAGTGTTACATCAAGATTGTTTTTATCACATAGTTTTTGAACTGCTTCAGATACTTTTTTTCCAATATAAAACCCTAATATTAGGATTATTATTGCTCCAAGTATCTGAAAACTATAATTCATTACAAACTCAATTAAAAGATTATATACCTTATGTATTGATTGGATTTCTTGTTCCATACTTTTCCTTTATAGTTTTATAACTTTTGCACCAAATCCACCAGAACTTGGATGTGCATCTGCATAAGATTTTATTTTTGGATGCTTATCAAGATATTTTTTTGTAGCTGCTGCTAATTTTCCTGTTCCAATACCATGATATACTAATACTTCATCAAAACCCGCTATTAATGAATCAGAAATAAACTTATCTAAGTTTTCTAATGCCTCTTCAACTCTTTGCCCATGTAAGTCTAATTTTACATGTCCTGATTCAGGCTTTGAAACAGTGACAGTTGCTTTTTGTTTTGCTTTTATTTTAGGAGGATTACCACTTCTTGAAAGTTCAATTATAGGAATTTGTAATCTCATTCCTAAATCATTTTCAATATAAGCTTTTTTCCCTTTTATTGAAACAATTACACCCTTTGAGTTTCTGTATTTAATTCTATCTCCAACTTTTAGGTTCTCTTCAACTTCTTTTACTTTTTCTGTTTTTATCTTAGATGCTTTATCATGGGCAGTATTTAGATGTTGATGACCTTCTTTTGATATTTTAGCTTTTATAGCTTTTTTAGCTTCATCTCTTGCATCTTTATACTCTCTATGAAGCTTTGATTTCTCCACAAAAATATGATTATCTAAACTCTCTTTTGTCTCTTTTAGATTTCTGTTAAGTCTTTCATGCTCTTTAATATCTTCATCTAACTTAGCAATTTTTTGTTTTAATTCAATCTCTAAAGCAGAACTTCTTTCAATAAGTTCATTTAGTCTATCTTTATCTTCTCCATAAACTACTTTTGCTCTTTTAATTACACTTTGAGGAATTCCATACCTACTTGCTGTTTCAAAGGCATATGACTTTCCAATTGTACCTTGTAAAAACTCATAAGTTGGTCTTTGATTAGCTTCATCATAAAGTGCTGCAATAAGTTCGACTTGTTCATTTGAGGCCATAAGTGCTGCTAGTCTTTTGTGATGGGTTGTAATAATTATTTTCATATCTTTTTGAATTAAGTCTTCAATTATTACTTTAAACAAACTTGCCGCTTCATCGGAATCAGTACCTAATTCTATTTCATCTACTCCTACGATTGCCTGTCTTGAAGAGAACAGTTTAGAAAACTCAACCATTCTACCTGCAAAAGTAGAGATATCATTTTTCACACTTTGTGGGTCATCAAGTACCGCTTGTATAGCTTTGAAGTTTCCAACAGCTGTATCTTTATGAGCATTGTAAGGTAATAAATATTTAGATAAAAAAACTGCACTTAAAATTGATTTTAACATCATAGTTTTTCCACCGGCATTTACACCAGTAATCATAATAACAGATTTTGAGAAATCGATTGTGATTGGTTTTGGGTCATGAAGAGCTGGATGTTTGAAGTCTACAAGTTTATTTGTACCTTTTTTATTAGGCAAGATAAAATTTTTATCTCCAATTTTTGCAAAATATAATCTTGCTTGATAATGATCAAACCTATCAAACTCTTTGTTTATAAACTTCAGAAATAAAAGATTTTTTTCAAAAGTAGAAGTGATTTGTTTACAAACTTTTAATAAAATCTCTTCTTGTTTGTTTTGCAAATCATTTTGTTTTTGTTTTAAAGTACTAACACTATGAGGCAATACATAAAAGAAGCCAGAGTTTGACCTATCTAATACTTTTGCTTTTAATACATGATTAAATCCACCTCTAACAAGTAAACACTCTTCGCCATTTATATAGTGAACTTGTGAATCTACCATATATGTTCTAATTTTACTTGTGTTAATTATCTTATATAAACTTTGTTTTATCTCTTCTTTATTCTGTTTAATTGCTTCTACAACTCTATCAAAATCATCATCTATACCGTGTTTTAATTTTGCTTTTTCATCGAAATAATCACAAACACCTGATATATCAGAAGGAATAATAATCTTATCAATCCACTCTTGTAATTTTCCTTCAAAAGAAAACTTTTTTAAATATTGGAAATAACTAATAATTTTAACAAACTCATATATTTCATAAGATTTCAATATTCCTTGCTTTTGAATATGCACTATTTGAGTATCTAGGTTTTGAACTTTTTGAGGTTGTTTTATTTCATATTTTGAAAGCTCATTTATAAGTCTAAAATGAAGGTTAATATCTCCTTCTAAAACCACTGATTTTTCCCTTGCAAAAAGCTTTGAAAAAGAATCTATATAATCTAATAAATCTAATTTTTTTAATATTTCATTCATAAGCGCATTATATCTTAAAAGCTTTAAAAAAATTAATATTGAAAGTCTAAAAGAATCTAATTAATTTTTTTATTAAATTAAAAGATTACATTTTTTGTTATACTTGTAATAAGATTGTATTATTTAAGGCTAAATAATGAATGAAGAAGTAATATTAAACAAAGATACAATGATTGTGTCAGAAACTGATGAGAAAGGAATCATTGTTTATGCCAATGATGACTTTTGTAAAATTGCTGGTTATTCAAAAGAAGAACTAATAGGACAAGCTCATAATTGTGTTAGACACTCTGATATGCCAAAAATTGCATTTAAAGACTTGTGGGATACTATTCAAAGTGGCAAGATTTGGAATGGAATTGTAAAAAACAAAACGAAAGATGGTAATTTTTATTGGGTAAATGCAACAGCATTTCCTTCTGAAACTACAGATGGTAAAAGAAGATATATTTCTGTTAGAGTTAAACCAACAAATGAAGAAATAGAAAATGCAGAAAAATTGTATAAAACACTTGACTAAGGAAATTCATGTTTTTTAAATCAAATAACAAAGATGAAATAATTGAAGCTTTAAATAAAATTGAAGATTTCATAAAAGGTGACATTAATAAAATAGATTTGCAGTTAGATAATTCAGCTAATGATGAAGTAATGATAAAAGTTTTAAATCTTGCAAATTTAATAGAACAAAAACAACAAGAAGATTTAACTATATATGGTGAAATCATGATTTGTGCAGAGAAACTATCAGATGGTTTTATTAATGATAGAATTTCAAAAAACACCTCAAATCAAAAATTAAACTATATTGCTAAAACCTTTAATAAAATGTCTGATAAGTTAGAAGCATCACTTTTAGAAATTGATAAAGCCTTAGAAGAATATTCAAAACAAAACTTTTTAGTAAATATAAATGAAGATATGTTCCATGGTGGAGAGTTTAAAAACTTATCCATTGGAGTTAATTATCTAAAAGATGAAATTACTAAAAACTTCATGTCTACTTACAGAACAAGTCTTGTTATGCAAAAAGAGTCTAAAATACTTCTTGATAATAGTACAAATCTTTCTAAAGCAACCTTATCTCAAGCTGCATCATTAGAGGAAACTTCTGCTGCGATTGAAGAGATAACAACTAGAATCATTTCCACATCAGAAATTGCAAAAAAGATGTCTAGCTATGGAAAAAATGTGAAAAATGAAATTGAAGCAGGAATGAATCTTACATCTGAAACAGTTAGAGCTATGGATGAAATTAATAGCTCAACAAATGCTGTACATGAAGCAATTGATATGATTGACCAAATTGCATTTCAAACAAATATTCTTTCACTTAACGCAGCTGTTGAAGCAGCAACAGCAGGGGAAGCAGGAAAAGGATTTGCAGTAGTTGCGGGGGAAGTTAGAAATTTAGCAAACAGAAGTGCCGAAGCTGCTAAACAAATAAAAAATTTAGTTGAAAATGCAACATCAAAAGCAAATGAAGGAAAGACAATTGCTGATAAAATGATTGAAGGCTATGATGTTTTAAACAAAAACATTAATGAAACAACTAAATTAATTCAAAATGTTGTTGAAGCATCAGTAGAACAAGAAAGGGGAATTTCTCAAATAAACTCTACTGTTTCCAATATAGATACAATAACTCAAAAAAATGCTGATATTGCAGAAAATGTAAAACATATATCTTTAAACTTAAACAAAATTGCTGATAAAAACGTAGAAAATACAATAAATGTACAATTTGAAGGTAAAGAAAATTTAAAAATAAGAGATAAGAATATTGATGATGAATTTCAAGGAGAAGATAGAAGGGTTGAAAAGTTCGATACTTAATAATTATTTTTACAACTTTAAGGTATCATTCTGTTCACATTTAATTACAAAAAATAGGGATATATTATGTTAGAAAGAAAAGGTTCTATACTTTCGGTTAGAAAAGACGTTAAAGTTTTTGACTGTACTATAAGAGATGGTGGACTAGTTAATAATTACCACTTTACTGATAAATTTGTTAAAGCTCACTATGAGATGTGTGTAGCTGCCGGAATTGATTATATGGAAATTGGTAAAAATGTTTCTCCAACTGTTATGAGTGAAGATGAGTATGGACCATGGAATTTCTGTAAAGAAGAAGATATAAGAAAAATTGTAGGTGAAAACAATACAGATATGAAAATTGCTACAATGGCAGATGTTGGAAGAACTATAAAAGAAGAGATTCCACCTAAATCTGAGTCAGTTGTTGATATGATTAGAATTGCAACATATATTCACCAACTTCCAGAAGCAATAGAATTAATTGAAGATTTTCATGCTAAAGGTTATGAAACAACATGTAATGTAATGGCTATTTCAAAAGCATTTGATGATGAATTAACAGAAGTTTTAACACAATTAGCTCAAACTAATGTAGATGTAATTTATATTGCAGATAGTTTTGGTTCTTTTTATCCTGAACAAATTAATAAGCTAACAGATAAATATTTATCATTTGCAAAACCAGTAGGCAAAAAAGTTGGTATTCATGCACACAATAACCTAACACTTGCATATGCAAATACTTTAGAAGCAATGATTTATGGAACTAGTTACTTAGATGTAACAGTTGGTGGTCTAGGAAGAGGTGCAGGAAACTGTGCTATGGAACTACTAGTTGGTTTCTTAAAAAATCCAAAATACAAATTAGCACCAATTCTTAAATTTATTGAAGAACATATGGTAGATATAGAGAAAGAATTAGATTGGGGACCAAGTTTACCTTATATCATTACAGGTCACTTAAATGAGCACCCAAGACCTGCTATGAAAGCTAGAGATGAAGGTGATACTGAGTATGTTAAATTTTATGACAAATTAACAGAAGAATACAGCTGAGATTTCCTAAATAAGGAATTACCTTCAAATCTTTAAAAGGCTAGTTTCATACTAGCCTTTTTTTATGCCTAAACTCTTTTTTTAATTAACAATTCCAAGATAAAATACATAATATAAACAAGGATACATAACTAAGCATGCTCCAAGTACAAATAAATCATTTTTCATAAATGTATTTTACTTTAAGAGGGTATTATAAAAGTATCATAAAAGAGTTCTTTATATTTTTTTTGAGCAAATTTTTGTATATCATGGCGATATATTTGGTAAGTTTGTAAAACAACTCTAGCTTCAGGAGTCAAAACATAAGATGCTTTAGAATCTTTTTTTAAGCCTTGTATTTTTAATACCATCTCATTTTTATTATTATCTTCTAGTATTCGTAAGTGCTTTAAGACATTATCTTCAGACATAGAGAGTTTATTTGCTGTTTGACTAATAGAACCCGTAGAATCAAGATATTGTAAAATTAAATTTTTTCCATCACCAAATATTAATTTTTCTTTATCATTTTCAATCCACGATTTTACTTTTAAATTCATATTTAAATCCAACAAACCATACTTGTATCAATATTTACAAAAACTCTATCAGAAGGAAGGAACCTTTGCTCTTGCATTATTTTTCTGTCAATTTTACAGTTAAAAATCACTCCACCTATTGTAAACTCTACAATCAAGAGTTCATTTGAATTTTGTTGTGAAATTGAGTTAATAACTCCTATTAGAGTATCTTCATTAGTCATATCTTCACAATCTAATCTACAAATACTAATAGCATCTGAATCAATCATCGCTACTGAGTCTCTCTTTTTATTTTCACTATTTTTGATTACTAGATGTTGTCCATCGGGAAAGACTTTAATTAGATTCCCACTTTCGCACTTTTGCCATGGAGCAAAAAGTAAATTTAGATTTCCACTATCTACTAAATGCCCTTGAAATAATGCTACTTTTCTATCACATATGTGATTGAGCCAGTTGTGGTCATGACTTGATATAAGAATTGTTGTATTCCATTTTTGTTTTGTACTTAAAATAGCTTCTTTTATAAGCTGTGCTGAGTTAGTATCTACTCCCGTTGTTGGTTCATCTAAAATTAAAACCTTTGGCTTTAATATAAGTCTAGCTGCTAAAGCTACTCTTTGAGCTTCTCCACCTGAAAGTTGACTCCACTTTCTTTTAGAGAAAGAGCTATCAAGTCCTACTAAACTTAATGCTTCATATACTTTGGCATCTATGTCAATGGTATTTTTATCTTTTCTAAGTTTTAAACCATAGGCAATATTTTCATATACTGTTCTTTTTAAAAGATAAGGATTTTGAGGAACCATTACAACTGTTTGTTTAAGCTCATGGTCTAAATGTTTATTATCAACTCCATTGAATAAAACTTGTCCAGAAGTTTGTTTATTTATAAAAGATAAGATAGAAAATAGTGTTGATTTTCCACTCCCATTTGGACCAAAAAAACCAATAATTTGATTCTCTTCTAATATTAGGTTTTCAATATTTAGAACTCTTTTACCATCATAAAACTGTTCTATATTTTTTAATTCATAAATATTACTCACTGTGTCCATTTCCTCTTTAAAACTGATAGTGCAATATTTACAGATAGTGCGACAATAAATAATACAAGACCAAGTGCAATACCTGTTACAAACTCACCCTTACCTGTTTCTAAAGCAATTGCAGTTGTAACTGTTCTTGTGTGATATTTTATATTTCCACCAACCATCATAGAAATACCAATTTCTGTAATAATTCTTCCATAGGCTGTCATGGCAGCTGTCATAAGACCAAATCTAGCTTCAATAAGTGTTGCCACAAGTATTTGTCTTGAACTTGCACCTAAGCCTTTTAGTGAAACATATAATCTTTTATCTACTGTTTCAACCTGTGAAGCAGTTAAAGCAATAATAATAGGCAAACCTAGAACTATTTGTCCAATTATTATTGCCTCTTGAGTAAAAAGTAAACCAAAACTTCCAAATGGTCCTACTTGTGATAGCATTGTATAAGCAATAAGTCCTATTACAACTGTTGGTAAAGCTAAAAGAGTATCAACTATAGTTCTAACTATGGCTTTTCCTGGGAAATTATAATATCCCAGAAAAAAGCCTAAAGGTAAACCTATTATCAAGCTTATCATTAAAGACCAAGAAGATACAGTTATCGTAGTTGTAATTGCTGAATAAACACTTTCATTACCAGATACCAGTAATTCAATAGCCTCATTAAAACCATCAGTAAATAGATTCATTCTTTATCTAGTCCTTATTTATCTGCATTTGGAATAAATAGTGCTTGACCTAGTAATCTAAAATCAGCAATTGTTTTTTGAGTGTCAGCTGATACAACCCAGTTTGTAAACTTTTTTGCTAATTCTGGTTTTACATTTGAACATTTTTCTTTATTAATTGATACAACAGAGTATTGATTAAATAACGATTTATCACCCTCAACTACAACTTTCATAGTATTTGACTCACCTTTTTGAGACATATACTTAATCCAAGTACCTCTATCAGTCATTGTATAACCACCTTTTTCAGCAGCCATATTAATAGTTCTTAACATACCTTGACCAGTTTGAACATACCAAGAAGATGCTTCTTTTGTATCAACTTTTGCATTTTTCCATAAAGAAAGTTCTTTTTTGTTTGTTCCAGAGTTGTCACCTCTTGAGAAGAATTTTGCATTATTGTTTTTGATTTTTTGTAATGCATCACTTGGAGTCATTCCTGAAACTTTTGCAGTATCATTTTTAGGTCCAATTACAATAAAATCATTATACATTACTTGTTGTCTATCAACACCATATCCAGTTGAAATAAACTTTTTTTCTGATGCTGGAGCGTGTACAAAAAGAATATCTACATCACAATTTCCACCCATTTTTAAAGCTTTACCAGTTCCTGTTGCAACCCATTTTAAAGTTACCCCTGTATCTTTTTCAAACTTTGGTGCTAAATAATCTAATAAACCTGTGTTATCAGTACTTGTCGTTGTTGCCATCATTAAAGCATCTTTTGCCATAAGAGATGATGCTAAAATTGCAGATAATCCTAATGTTAATAATGTTTTTTTCATAATTTTTATTCCTTCTTTTTTAGTATTAATTAAAAATATTTGTTTGTTCATCTAAATAAGAACAATTGAATTTAATCACTTTTACGTCTTCACCTACACTTATGTTAGACGTATTTTCATTTGTGACAACAATACTATTGCTTTCATCAAGCACAGTAATCATTCCTGAACCATATTTATTTTTTCTTGTTACCGTATATTCTCCTTTTTCACAAGATCCAAGTACAACATTTACTCGTCCTGATTTAGTTTTAAATTCTTCTTTATTTTTAGCCAATGTGGTGTCATGATAGATACTTTTATTTCCTTGTATTTTAAGTAATACAGGCATTGCAAAAAGATGCATGTTTACTAAAGCAGTAAGGGGATTTCCTGGTAAACACATTACAAAAGTATCTTTCATTGTTCCCATCATAATAGGACGACCTGGTTTTATATTCACACCATGAAAAATAGTTTCTAAACCATTTTCTAAAAATGCTTTTCCAACAAAATCTGCATCTCCCATTGAGATACCACCTGTTGTAATAATTACATCATAAGGACTTAGCTCTTTTACAAACTTAATTGATTCTTCTAAGTTATCTGGAACTAAACCTGTATATGTAGCATCAAAGCCTTTCTCTTTTAAAAGTGAAATAAGTGCATATGAATTACAGTTATAAATTTCATCTTCACTTGCTTCTTCCCATGGTTCTTTTAGTTCATTACCTGTTGATACAACGGCAATATTTAGTTTTTTGTATGTTTCAATTTTAGTGATTCCTTGAGATGCAAGTACTGCTATTTTACTTGAAGTAATTGTCTCTCCCTTACTAAATAACAATTCGTCTAAAGCTTTTTCTTCACCTTTAAGCCTTAAAGAAGAACCTTTTTTTACATCATCTTTAATTGTGACAATGTCATTTTCAAAAGAGACTACATCTTCAATTGGAATAATCGTGTCCACATCACTAGGAACCTTTGCTCCTGTCATAATTTTATAACATTCGCCCTCTTCTAAACAAGCATCAACACTTTCCCCTGCAAAAATTACTTTTTTTACTTTTAAACTTTTTCCTGCATCACTTGCTTTTATTGCAAACCCATCCATTGCTGAATTATTAAATGATGGTAAATTTTTTATGCAAAAAATATCTTTGCAGATAACTCTACCTAAAGAGTCTTCTATATTTACAAGCTCCATATATTTTGTTTTTACAGCATTCTCTAATGCTTTTTCAATTGCTATATTAAAATCTAAAAATGTTTTTTTCATATTAACTTAACCTTTTAATTTGTCTATATCTTTTAGCTATTGTTTTAACTATATATAAGATATCTTCATTATTTAACTCACTGGAAAAACTTAAACTCAAAGCCCATCTTGATTCACTCTCTTCATAAGACATCTCTTGAAGAACTCTTGATGGTTTTGACATACCTAACGAACAACCTTCTCCATTTGTAACATATATTGAACCAAGAGCTAAAGACCTAATAATCTCTCTAGCTTTAATTCCTTTTAAACCAAAATGTAATGTGTAATCAAAGGTATTTTTAGGTTCTACAAAATAATAAATATCATCTTTTAGCTCACTTTCTAAAGCTTTTTTAAACTCATTCTTTAACTTACTATTAGGAGTAAATTCTTCAATAGCCTTTGCTATTTGATATATGCAAACAGTATCAATATTTCCTATATACTGCTCATCAAAGAAATTATTATGTAAAAGTATTGAAGAGAATGAAAAACCAGTAAGTTTATATGCATCTAATATTGCCATATCACAAAAACTTGAATCAAGTGTTGCACTTATATTAGATATTATTTTTGCACCACTTAACTTTTTTACTTTTTCTAAATCTACTTTTACATAAGTATCCATAATATAAGAAGAAATAAAAGCATAATCACATTTTTTGATTTCCTCATAAGCTAAAGTTCCATCTCTTTTTAATGAAATAAATTCAATATCAAAACCTAATTTTTTATACTTTATAGCAGCATCAATGATTCCTTGACTTTCACCTTTTGATACAATAATTTTCCCATTTAGTTTTAACATTAGACTTAAAAAGCCATCTTCACTAAAACTAAAAGTTCTTAATGATTCAAAACCAAATTTTGATTTAAAGTCATTAATAAAATCTTCTATATGAGCATTATTTTTTAAAGATTGTAAAGAAATTGATTCATCAATCTTTGTAGAATTTACGTTTGGATATTGAATAAAATTTAATTTATACATCATTTGATTCTTTTGAACAATGAATTATATTTTCGCTTTTTAAAAACAATTCATTGAATCTATCTTCTGAAAATTTTTTTACTTCTAATTTTAATTTCTTAAAATTTTCTACAAGCTCTTTTGCTTTTGGTGTAAGCATTGTTCCACCAGAACCTCTTCCTTTAGTTACAATTACTAACTCATCATCAATATACTCTTGCAAGATTTTGATATGAGACCAAGCCTTTTTATAGTTCATTCCTGCTTTTTTTGAAGCTTCAGATATTGAACCTGTTTCATCTATTAGTTCAAGGATTTGTGTTTTTCCTCCACCAAAAATAAGGTTTTTTTCATCATCTTCTATCCAAATTTTAACTTTTGATTTCACGGTGACCTTTCCTTTCTCTAAAACATCCAAGTTGACAGTGAGTAACTTCTATATCACTATTTTTAACTGTATTGCCAACTCTTCTTAAACTACTCTCTTGTGCTAAATACCAAAGTGTTTTACACTTAATATCTTTATCTTGTGTAAAATTTTGTTTTACCTTACTGTAAATTGCTGTTTCAGCATCTTGAAATACTATTTTCCCAAAAACACCCAGTTCACAATTACTGATCTTAATATTTATACTATGACAAGCATCTGACATTTCAATTGGTTTAATACCAATTAATCTAGCAACCTTAAAAGCTTTTAAACATGATAATTTTCCATTATTATCTAAGTTAGATAATACAAGCTCTTTTTGAGTTTTATCTAAACTAATATTATTTTGAATTTTTGCCATTTTATAAACCTGCAATCCTTCCAGAATGAGTATAAATATTCATTTTTTTACCTCTTGCAAATCCTATAAGTGTAATTCCATGTTTGTGAGCTGTTTGTACTCCTAAATATGTAGGAGCTGTTCTTGAAACAATAATTGGTATTCTGTGCATAACCGCTTTTGTAACCATTTCAGAACTTAATCTTCCTGATACAAAAAGAACTGACTTTACTGTATCAAGACCTTGAAGTTTACATTTACCAATAGACTTGTCAATTGCATTATGTCTTCCAATATCTTCAGCTGTAACAGTTGTTCCATCAAGTAAATAGATCATAGCCTTATGAACACAACCTGTAAGATTATAAAGTTCACTCTCTTTGTAGAAAATCTTTATTTCATCTAATATAGTTTTTGGTTCAATTACAAATGAAGTTTGATTAAAAGGAATTACAAGTTCAGTTGCTTCTGTACCTGTAACCCCACCTCCACAACCACTTGTAAGTGTTTTTTCTTTATACAAGTTTTGTAAAGAGTCTTCATTTATTTTTGCTTTTACATCAACTCTTAGTCCATCATCACTTACAATTAATTCTTCAATTTCATTCACACTTGAGATGACATTTTCACTCATTAAAAAACCAATTGCATGAGCGTCTTGGTCTTTTGGAATACACATCATAGATATAGTTTTTTGCCCATTTAAATATAAATTTAATCGTGACTCGTCAATAGTCACATCTTCAATTTCAGTTGCTTCATTTTCTATAAGTTTATCTATTACTACTGTTTTTAAATATTTGGCGTTTTCCACATCTTTCCTTTAATATGCAATACTAGCATATTTTAAATTATTATATTATGCAAAAATGGCATATTTATATATAAAAATAAGAAAAGCCGCTTAGTTTCCGTTTCCGGAAACCTAAGTGCTAATCTTATTTTCTTAAATCTTCTTCTTCTAGAACGTCTGGTCTTAACTGTTCTAGATATTCTACTGGTAATTTTCCTGTTATAACACCAGGTATATAACCCTTTACAGAAACAAAATATGAATAAATTGTTTCAAAAGTAAAGAATGAAATAATTGCACTTCCCATAAAGTGGAAGAATAAAATCAATCTTTTAAACTGAATAGTTTCAGCATGTGTAGTATAATCAGGGAACATCCACCAAATGATAAATCCACTTAGTACTAGTTTTGATCCAAACACTACATACATATAATAATTAATTCTATCCATATGTGCATATTTTCCTCTTAGGAAAATCTTATTCCATATTTTCGTACTTGGTCTAATGAAATATTTGTGGTCTTTAAATGCGATAATTGTCATAAGGAACCAAACAGGAATCCATCCAACTCCAACAATTTCATGAGTTGCTCTCATAAATCTTGCAATTTCTCCACCACCTGTCCAGTTTCCAAATGTAATTGAAAAACCTGTAATGAACAGATATATCATTATTATTATATTTAATAAAATTACAACCCTTTGAAAAGGTGAATAAACTTGTACTTTATCACTTTCTCTTGTAATTTTTGCTTGTTTTCTACCCTTTGCAACAATAAACATTGTTAAAAAGATAAAAAACTCAACAACAAAAACAATTGGTAGTAAATGTTGTCTTTCTTCAAAAGCTCTAATTACTTCAGGTGCTATTGTATTATAGTCAGGTCCAAAAAGTGCTACTTCCATTTGTTCATGTCTTGTTAAAGACTCAAAAGGAACAACCTGACCAGTAAAATTACCTTGCGCCATTTGCACTAAAAAGTTAAATACATAACTTATATCTGCAATCGTTGCTAACCAAAAATACCAATATGTAAGAAGTACGAATATTAAGCCTACTATTACGTAAGCTTTATATTCGCTAAGAAAACTTTTATTTTCCATATGCTTTATCCCATCCATAAGGCATAGATTGTACTCCATGTCCAAATGAAACTACTCTTTCTCTATAAATGTTTGCAACAGATTCAGAATCTCCAACTAGTAAAGCTTTTGTAGAACACATTGCTGCACATACTGGAACTTTTCCTTCTGAAATTCTGTTTTGACCATATAATTCTCTCTCATGCTCTGAGTTAGTTTCATCAGGTCCACCTGCACACATTGTACATTTATCCATAACACCTTTTGTTCCAAATGCTCCATTTTTAGGGAACTGAGGAGCTCCAAATGGACAAGCATATAAACAGTATGAACAACCTATACATTTATCTTTATCATGTAAAACAATTCCATCTTCTCTGATATAGAAACAATCAACAGGACAAACTTGTTCACAAGGAGCATCATTACAATGCATACAAGCTACAGAAAGAGAGAACTCCATTCCTTGCTTACCTTCGTTTACAGTTATTACTTTTCTTCTAGAAATTTCTACTGGTAATTCGTGAGCTTCGGCACAAGCAACAGAACAACCATCACAATGAATACATCTGTTTTCATCGCAATAGAATTTCATTCTTGACATATCTAAATTTAAATTACTCATGTGCTCTCCTATGCTCTCTCTACTCTACATAAACCACCTTTTGTTTCAGGGATTTGCGTAACTATGTCATAACCGTAGTTAGTAACAATATTTGCATTATCACCTATTGCAAAAGGAAGTGTTCCTTCAGGATATTTATGAGATAAATCTACACCTTGCATTACACCCGAGAAGTGGAATGGCAAGAATACTCTATCTTCAGATACACTGTGTGAATATTTTGCTTTAACTTTAACTTTAGTTCCTTGAGGTGAATGAATCCACATCATTGAACCATCTCTAATTCCATGTCTACCAGCTAAATCTGGATGAATATCACAGAACATATCTGGAGTTAATTTAGCAAGATATTTAGATGCTCTATTTTCCATACCAGCACCATTCATATTTACAAGTCTTCCTGTAACTAAGTTAATAGGGAAGTCTTTTGCCCAATCTTGAGCTGTTTGCTCTGAAACATATTTTGTATCAACTCTATAATGATCTTTCTTATCTGCAAAAGAAGGATACTTATTAACTAAATCAGTTCTTGGAGAGTGTAATGGCTCTCTATGTAAAGGAATTGGGTCTGCAAATGTCCATACTTTTGCTCTTGCTTTTGCATTTCCATAAGGAGCAATTCCTCTTTCCATACATTTTTCAGCAATAATATTAGAAGTATCAACTTTCCAGTTTTTACCGATTCTCTTCTTTTCATCAGCAGTTAATTTTATACCAAGAACTTTTTCGATGTTATCTCTAGTAATTTCAGGGTAACCATCTTTATTTGCTGAACCTTTAGGAGCAGAACCTTTTCCTGCTAATAAATCATGTCCATCATGCTCTAGTCCAAATCTATTTCTGAATCCCATACCACCTTCAGACACAGGTCTGTTAATGTTATAAAGAATTGGAGAACCACTATGTGCTTCTGTCCAACAAGGCCATGGTAAACCATAATACTCACCAGTCATTTCTCCGTATCCTCTCATAGATACTTCATCAAACATATGCCAGTTTTCTTGATGTTTTTTAAGTCTTGCTGCTGTCCAACCTGTTAAACCAATTGTTTTGATTGTTCTAGCAATTTCATCTGTACAATCTTCTGGCCAAGTGAACTCTTTTTTATTTTCTCTAACAAGCATTCCTGCTGTTAACTCATCATAAAAACCAAGTCTTTTTGCTAATTCAAACATAATGTCGTGGTCAGTTTTTGACTCATACATTGGCTTGATAACTTCTGATCTCCATTGTGCAGATCTATTTGTAGCTGTAACAGAACCTGAAGTTTCAAATTGTGTTGCTGCTGGTAAAATATAAACATCATCTTGTTTATCTGTAATAATTGCACCTTCATTAACGAAAGGATCAACAAATACTGCTAACTCAAGATTATCAAGTGCTTCTTTAACTTTCATTTGTTGTGCAGTTGATGTAATACCATTTGCCATAACAAATAATGCTTTTAGGTTTGTACCTGCATTATGAATTGCATCTTCACCTGGATTACCACCAAGAACTCCTGCCCACCATCTAGCAAGTGTGAATCCTTTTTTGTTCATCCATTCAGGAGATTTAAATCTACCTTTTAGCCATTCATAGTCAACATTCCACATTTTTGCGAAATATTTCCATGAACCATCACTTAATCCATAATATCCTGGTAATGTGTGTGATAAACAACACATATCAGTAGCACCTTGAACATTATCATGACCTCTTAAGATGTTTGTTCCACCACCTTCTACACCCATATTTCCAAGTGCAAGTTGTAAAATTGGAGCAAGTCTTGTATTAGAAGAACCATTATTATGTTGAGTTAAACCCATAGCCCATACTAAAGTTCCTGGACTATTTTGTGCATAATGCTTAGTAATTTGTACAATTAAATCAGCATCTACACCTGTAACATCAGCAACTCTTTCAATTGGCCAGTTTTTAGCCTCTTTTTTAATATCTTCCATACCGTAAACTCTATCGTTGATAAAGTTTTCATCATGCCAACCATTTTCGAAAATGATATTTAACATTCCATACATAAATGGAATATCAGTACCTGGTCTAATTTGTGCAAAATAATCTGCTTTTGCAGCTGTTTTTGTAAATCTTGGATCAACTACAATTATCTTTGTATTATTTCTCTCTTTTGCTTTTAAGAAATGTTGGAAACCTACAGGGTGATTAACCGCTGGATTTGCTCCGAAAATAATAATTGCTTTTGAATTTTGGATATCACCTAGTGTATTTGTCATAGCACCATAACCCCATGTATTTGCCACACCGGCAACTGTTGAGCTATGTCAAATTCTAGCTTGGTGATCTATATTATTTGTTCCAAACATTGCAGCGAATTTTCTAAAATAATACGATTGCTCAGTATTAAATTTCGCTGATCCTAAAAACATTGCAGAATCTGGACCTTCATTTTGTCTTAAAGATTCAAGCTTATTAGCGATATTGTCTAATGCTTCATCCCAAGAAATTCTTTGCCATTTTCCTGCTCTTTTTACCATTGGGTGTTTAACTCTTACTTCTGATCTAACCATATCAATCATATCGGCACCTTTACAACAGTGACCTCCAAGTGATACAGGATGATCTTGAGCTACTTCTTGTCTTACCCATACACCATTTTGTACTTCTGCTTCTACACCACAACCAACTGAACAAGCTGTACAGATAGATCTAACCATCTTTGAACCAGGGAATGGATTTTTAATCTCTTCCTCAGTAGCTTGTCTAGTAGCTGTAGTGCTAGCAAAAGATGACGTAACACCAAATGCACTAGCTACAGCAGCCATTTTCATAAATGACCGTCTACCAACTTTTGCATTCAGAGTTTCATATGTGTTTGCTGACATACTCTTCTCCTACAACTTTTTTTTTGTTATTTTGCGTTCTTGTAAAATTCTTCCCAAGCCGCAGTTTTTCTGTAAAGAATCTCTTTTTTACGAGACGATCCCTTTATTACACCATTGTTTGTATCATCTTGACGTGATGAATTACCAGTAGCAGCCAATACGCTAGTCCCCGCAGCTACTGCAGCACCAGCTGTAACAATTGCAGTTTTCTTTGCGAAATCTCTTCTGCTATGTTCCATGACTGACCTCCTTATAGAAATTAAGCCCCCGAATGAGAGACTTTATAAAAAAAGCTTTTGCTTTCTTTATAAAATCTCTTAGTAAAAGGAGTTCCTTTTACTAAATATTTTCCTCAACGTCATAAACTACGTCAATTGGACAAGCTTCTTCTTTTGGTCCTTGTGCTTTTAATGCTTTATTTCTTGCACGTCTTTCTTTCTCTTCTTCTGAAATTTCTTCAACTTCACAAGTTTTATTCTCTTCAATTCTTTCTTTTACTGCAGGTTTTGAGACTTCTAAATATAGTCTTTCAAATTCAATAAATGAGTGAAGTACAATCATTAATTCTTTAAAAATTATAGCATTTTCATGTTCATATAATTCTCTTGCTACATCATCAACAAATTCATTTAATATTTGAGCAAAAATACAATGAACTGTATTTTCATACTCTTTTTCATCTTGTGAAACTAGATTTATTAATTCAGCCATTAATGAGAAAATAAATCCTATTGAGTCTTCATACTCATAAAAATTCTTTTCATCTCTTCTTAATTTTGTTTTAGCAACAAAATTTATCATCTCAACTCTTTTTTTACCTGATTCTAATCCCTCATCATAAAAAGAAGCAGTTAGTCTAACTTTTTTTGTTGTTGGGTTATGAAATAAATCATCATACTCTTGTAAAAGTTTTACATTTGATGATGAGTCAAGTAAGTTTGATATGTTTTTTAATGCTTCTCCTGAAGAAGGATCAAAAGGATTCTCTTTTAAAATATTAACTAGTCTTACTAACTCAAAATAATTTCTTGTCTCTTGTGAAGTTACAAAAAAGTTAGCAAAAAGGTTATAGTATAAAGCTCTTGCTTTGTTTACAGCTTGATTATTTTGCATTAGTCATTCCTTGCATTTTTTGATCATAATAGTTTTGCATCATTATTTTTGGTTTACAGTCTGCACAACAATATAAAGATTTCTCTTTTACTGGATCTACTGCAAAAAGAGGTCCCATAATTGAAGCAATTTTTTCAATTGATTTTTTAGTAGCAAACTCTTTCCCACACTCTACACATGCGAATAATTCATCTTGTGCAAGAACACTCTCTTTAAACCATGTTGGAGTTAATTTAATTACATCTCTTTCAATTGTTAAACAGTCTGTTTCAGGACATGAAACCTCACAATATCCACAAGAAGTACATAAAGAAGGATTCAGTCTTAAAGTATTGTCGGATGCATCAGCTTGTAATGCATCCACATTACAGGCTCCTACACAAACTAAGCAAAGAGTACATTTATCTTGATTTACATTTACAAGTCCATAATGTACATGTTCTCCTGTTTTTACTTCTCCAAGTTCTTCATCTCCTACAATTTTTTGTAGTCTATGAGAGAATACTTCTCTTTTTTTAAGTCCATCTTGATTGAAATTAAAGTGTGAATTTTCAATAAAAGAAACTTCTTGTAATGCAGCATCTAATTCATCTTTATTCATTGCCACAATAATTGCATCTTTTGAATATTTTTTCTGGAAGATATCATTTACTATTCTTATTGCATCTCCACTTCCTTTTGAAATAAAGTCAGTATAGAAAACAAGTTGAGAACCTGCAATTTGAATCATTGTTAATAGTGTTGTTTCATCTAAAAATTTTTCACCTTCAATTGCAAAAGGTAAAACATTTTCTTTTAAACTAATTTCTAAGTTTTCAATATCCATTTTTTGAGGAATAATTAAAGGATGTCTTTCCTCGTAAAGATTTGCCATTTCAAATATTGAGTCTCTAGAAGTTGGTGTATAATCAATAGCTCCACTAGGACATACAGAAACACAACCTCCACAACCATGACAATCAATTTGTGAAAATTCTAAATGTTTTGTTTTATCATCTTTTACAATTGCAACTGTTGGACAAACTTCTTCACATTTGCTACAAATTTCTTCTCTTCTTTCATGGTATTGGCAGATTGTTTTATCATATGTAGTGAATTTTTTATATTCAAAATTTGTTATATTTTCTCTTATTGTTGCTAGAACTTCATCTAAAGAACTTTTTAATGGGTCAAAACAACCACTTTGCTTCATACCTAATTGTTTTTCATCAAACCAAATTATTTGGTCTACTTTTAGCTCAACATCATTTCCTTCATCATCTACAATAACTGATAAATTACCGATGTGTCCATTTATATCTTTTATAATATCTTCTGAAATATGGAATAAATCAAACTCATCAGGAACCATTGATTTTAAAACTTTACTTTTTTGTTCACTATCGCAAACTAATAAAACTCTATTTTGTACATCTTGAGAATAAATAATATCTTTTGCATTATCAAATCTAATAGCATTAACTTCATATAATTTTTCTACATTTTTAATTTTGTTAGCTAAAGAGTCTTGACTATTATTAATATAAAAATTGATTTCAGGTGCTACTAATTCAGCATTTGCTGATTTTGTATTAGAAACGACATATTCATCTTGAGGAATATCTGTAAGTGTTTGAGTAACGAAAATTGTTTCAGGTAATGGAAAATCTATTCCATCTTTGTTATAATATATAAATTCCTGCATAACCTATGCCTTTTGGTAAAGAATATTTTACTTAATTTTATTGACATAAAACTTCAATGGAACTTAAAAAGTTAAATATTGTTTACCATTTGTTTAAAAACTGTTACTTTTTGGTAAATTTTATTTAACTGTTATGCTATAATCTTAAAAAAAATAGGATTTTATTTGTTAAAATATATTTTTATACTTATTCTAATATTTATTCTAAGTTATGTCAAACTTAATACAAAAACCTTTAATGAAGATACTTTATACTTAGGTACATCTTTACCTAAAACAGGTATTATGAGTGCTATGGGACATAATGTTTATATAGGTGCAAATGCATATTTTAAATATGCTAATGAAATTAACTTACTACCAGAAAATAAGAAAATAAAACTACTTTGGTATGATGATAAGTATGAACCTGAACTTACAAAAGAGAATCTCGCTAAACTAATTGAGAATAATAGGTTGTTTGCTTTTTTTGGACTTGTTGGAACACCTACTGTTAAAAATATATTACCTGAACTTACAAAACTAGAAATTCCTTTTATTGCGCCTTTTACGGGAGCGTCATTTCTAAGAAATGAAAAACTCACTAATTTTATTAACTTTAGAAGCTCATATCAAGAAGAAGTTAATAAAATTGTAAATTACTTAAATGAGAAAAAAGGAATTACAGATTTTGCTGTTTTTTATCAAAATGATACTTTTGGAGAAGAAGGATATGTATCACTGATAACATCCTTAGCAAATAAAAGACTGCAAATCAAAGGTGAAGGAATGTATAAAAGAAATACTCTTTCAATAAGACATGCATTCTTAGAAATAAAATCTAATAATCCTCAAGCAGTAATTATGATTGGAGCATATGAAGCTAATGCACACTTCATAAAAAAAGCAAAAGAAGATGTAAACTTTAAAGATACTATTTTTTGTAATATCTCTTTTGGTGATGCAAATGAAATGGTAAATGAACTTAAAGATGATACATCTAATATAATATTCTCACAAGTTGTACCTCCTTATTATGATAATACTATAAGAGTTATATCAGAGTATAGAAATATAATGAAAAGATATTTTCCTAAAGAACCTTTGGGATTTATCTCTTTAGAATCTTTTTTAGCTGCTAAGGTTACTGTTGAAGCTATTAGAAATATAGAAGGAAGTATTACTCAAGAGAAGTTTTTATCTTCCATAAAAAATTTACCTAAAGATACCCTAGAAGGAATTAAATTAGAATACAAAAATAAACAACTATTAAATAGAGTCTATTTATATGAGTACAAAAATAAAAACTTTCAAAAGATAACTTATGATTAGAAAAACATGGTCTTACTTTGAAGATTTACCATTTTCCTATAAAACTTCAATTTTAATTTTTATTATTACTGGTGGAATGATTTCAATTATTATTCTTTCTCAAATTTCAATTTATACTTTAAAGAACGACTTTGATATTCTTTTTGAAAAAAGAACTAAACCTATTATCAAACTTGAAAAGATAAAAGATACTTACAAAATAAATATCTATGACACACTATATGATATACAAAAAAGTAACATTACTATAAAACAATCAAAAGAGATAATCCTTTTAGGACAACAACTAATAAATAAAAATTGGAATAGCTATTTAAAAACATCAAAAGATAGTGATTTTGAAAAATCTTATGTAACAAGAAAAATAAATGAATTATTTGGTGTAACATACCATCAAAGTAGTTTAATACTACAAAATAGTATTATTTCTAATATTGATAATAAAATTATTGAGTTGCATAGAAAGATACAAAGAGTAGTTAAACTATTAGAAGAAAATAAAAATGACAAAACTTATGCCTTAATAAGTGAAATTTATTTTGAAATAAACTCTATAAATATATATATTACTAACCTTTCAAATTATGACTTAAATCTTGCAATTAGCGAAAGAAGAGAAACACTAAAAACATTTAGTACTTTAACTACTATTTTAAATGTATCTATTGTTTTTGTATTCTTATTCTCAATTATTCTTTCTTGGCTTTTAATTAATAACTTTAGAAAACTTCACTTTAGACTAGAAGATGCTGTTGATGAAAAAACAAAAGAACTTCAAGAACTAAATGACTACCTAGGAATTAAAATTCAAAAAGAAGTTACTAACTCTAGAAAAAAAGATCTAATAATGTTCCAACAAGCAAAATTAGCTTCCCTTGGAGAAATGTTAGGAAATATTGCCCACCAATGGAGACAACCTTTAGGTTCACTTATGATGATAATTCAATCATTTCAAACTAAAATGCAACTAGGTAAGCTCTCTTTTGAGTTTGTAGAACAAAAAACAAATGATGCAATACTACTTGCTGAAAATATGTCTAATACACTAGATGATTTTCAAAACTTTTTTAGACCAAATAAAGATAAATCACAATTTAGTATAAGTGAATGTGTAAATCACTCTATTGAGCTTTCAAAATATATTTTGGAGACTGAAAATATAAACTTAAAATTAATTGTAGAAAAAGATTTGAAGATTTATGGCTTCTATAATGAGTTATCTCATGTGATTTTAAATATAATCTCAAATTCAAAAGATGCTTTAAAAAATAAAAATAAAAAAAAGTTTATTAAAATAGTCATAAAAGAGCATAATCAAAATGCAAGAATAAATATATACGATAATGGAGAAGGCATTGATGAAGAGATCCTTCCTCAAATCTTTGAACCATACTACACAACAAAATATAAAAGTGCAGGAACAGGCATTGGTCTTTATATGTCTAAACAAATTATTGAAAGACATATGAATGGAAATATCAAATGTAAGAATGTTTTTAATAAAATAGATGAAGAAAAATTAGAACACGGCGCACTATTTATTATAGATATACCAATTGATAAAAAAACAGAAGGAAGAAACTAAAATGAAAGAAAGAGACTTAGGTATCTTAAATAAATTTAATATCCTTTATTTAGAAGATGATAAATCATTATTAACTCATACTAAAG
>Ga0193951_1000262_pt1 | contig 24601 bp, 23 predicted proteins | sample BB_2_MG_FD_140370 | JGI IMG/M metagenome (GOLD analysis project Ga0193951, IMG submission 140370) | Microbial mat bacterial communities from the Broadkill River, Lewes, Delaware, United States - BB_2_MG | ecosystem: Environmental > Aquatic > Freshwater > River > Microbial mats | place: USA...
AAATGCTTTGTGTGTTTTCAACGTAGCGCGGATCATTATTGTGCATGCCATCTATATCCGTCCATATCTGAATTTCTTCGGCCTTGGAGGCTGCGCCAATAAGTGAAGCGGAGTAGTCGCTACCGCCTCGTTGAAGGTTATCTATTTCGCCAAAAGCATTTCGGCAGATGTAACCTTGTGTGATATAAATCTCCTTGTTATCAGATTTATCTAGGGCTAAGCTAAGATTCTCCTTAATGTAACTTGCGTCAGGTTCATTATTTTTATCTATTCGCATATAGTCCAATGCTGGCAGTAATGCCGAACTGATGTTGTTTTCCTGCAAATAAAAGTAAAACATAGCGGTGGATAACAGTTCACCTTGGGCTAGTATAGCCTTCTCTTCAAAAACGGTGAACATGTCGATGGTAAAAGATTTAATAAATTCAAAATGGGATTTTACCAAGTCGGCACCTTTAGTTTTAAATTTTTCAGTTTGATAGAGTTGTTTTATTTCTTCGTAATAGGTTTCCTCTAACTTGTTAATGGCTTCATTGGCACCATCAATATTATTTTTATACAAATAGTTTGCAATTTCAACAAGACTATTGGTTGTGCCAGACATAGCTGATAGCACAACAATCTTCTGTTGATTGTTATTTATCAAAGTTGCCACCTCTTTCATCCGTTGAGCTGTACCTACTGATGTGCCTCCAAACTTTAGTACTTTCATCCTGTTTGTTCTATGTATTTAATATTCTCGCGTTTTAATCTCGTGCAAAATTAAAAGAAAAAGCCTCATAAATATCATAATATGAAAGATTTATAGGGCTTTTAATTTTGATTATTAACAAATTATGGTGTGGAAGCAATAAATATACTAAAAATAACAAAATGTTAAGAAAATAACAAATAATTTTATTTCTATTATAAATGTGAATATTTGTCGTTTTTTGCACCTAATTATTTAGATATAAACTTCGAGTGCCTTGCATTTGCCTTTAGGTACAATTTTAATAGTTCTTAAGTCAGCTGGTATGAGTACTGTTTCACCTGTTGTAACTTGTACTTGGTGCTCACCACACACGATGTCAAATTCTCCCTCAACACAGAGGTATATTAAAAATGAGTCAAGTGCGTAGAAATCATGTTCAATGATTTGGTCTAATTCAATCAGGTTAGTTTTAAAATAGTTACAGTTGGCGATTTCACTTGCTTCATTGGTTTTACCCTTGTAATCAATTCGTAGGTTTTGGGCTGGTTCAAAATCTATAGCATCAAGTGCTAGGTCAGTATGTAATTCTCTCGTTTTTCCATTTGCGTCTTTTCTATCAAAATCATAAATGCGATAGGTCACATCCGATGTTTGCTGTATTTCAGCCAACATTATGCCTTTGCCAATGGCATGAACTCGGCCTGCAGGAATAAAAAAAGCATCACCAGCTTGCACTTTGTGGTGCGCTAATATAGACTCTAGTGTGTTGTTATTTAGCGCTTTGGTGTACTGAGCTTGATCTGTGTTTTGTTTAAATCCAGATATTAAGGTCGCTTCTTTATCTGCCTGAAGGACGTACCACATTTCTGTTTTGCCAAAAGCTTTATGGCGTTTCTTAGAAAGTTTATCATCAGGATGAACTTGAATACTCAAGATATCGCTCGCATCAATTAACTTGATAAGTAGTGGAAATTCGTGACCAAATTTCTGAAATACTTTGTCACCAACCAGCTCTCCCATATAAATTTCAATTACTTCGCTAAGGGTGTTACCCTGCAGAAAGCCGTTACTTATAATGGACTCGTCTCCATTAATGCCAGAAATTTCCCAACTCTCTCCAATTTTATCTGAGGCTTTTGCCTCTTTATTGAGGATAGTATTAAGCTTATTACCACCCCAGATTTTTTCTTTTAGAATCGGGGTAAATTTTAGTGGGTATAATGTACTCATTGTATGTTTTTTTGATGCTAATTAATAGGCAATGAAGTTCAGTTTTTTGTTTTTCGTTGAATGCCACTACCTTTGTTGCAAAATTAAGAATATGCGCATCCTTTCAGCACAATTTCATAAAAGTAGTGCAAAAGTAAATCAATGTCCAAAAGAAGATCGACCAGAATATGCATTTATTGGTCGATCCAACGTGGGTAAGTCATCATTGATTAACATGCTTTGCAAACGTAAGTCTTTGGCCAAGACGTCTTCCACTCCAGGTAAAACGCAACTAATAAATCATTTCGATATAGATAAGATATGGTACCTTGTCGATTTACCTGGTTTCGGATATGCAAAAGTATCTAAAACAATACGGGCTACCTTTGGCGCTTTAATAACTGATTATATTGCTAATCGCAAGAATCTAATGTGCCTTTTTGTATTGATTGATTCTCGTATTCCTATGCAAAAAGCCGATTTAGCGTTTATGAATACGATGGTGGAACAAGGCGTGCCCATTGCTATTGTTTTTACTAAAACAGATAAGCTTAATAAAACGCAGTATGCCACCAATATGAAGAAGTACGAAGAGGAACTGCTTGAGTATTGGGAAGAGTTACCACCAGTTTTTTATACTTCTGCTAAAAAGGGCGATGGAAATGAAGAATTATTGTCATTTATAGACGATCTGAATAAGCAATATAAAAATCTGTAAAATAGCAGGATACGCTTAGGCTGAAACAATTATATTTTTTTATGAGCTTTGTTCATGTTAAGAAATTATGAATTGCTTACCTTTGCACGCAGAAAGTAAAATTCAATCAATAATCTGATAAACATCAAATTAATGCCACCGAAAGCACCTATTAAGATATTCTCAGGGACAAGTACGAAATATCTAGCTGAAAAAATTAGTCTTTGCTCGGGCAGAGAATTAGGAAGTATGAACTGCCTAAGGTTTAGTGATGGTGAATTTACAACCGCTTACGAAGAAACCGTGCGTGGATCTCACTTATTTTTAACACAATCAACATTTCCTCCATCGGATAACCTAATGGAGTTATTGATGATGATTGACGCAGCCAAGCGTGCATCGGCGTATAAAATTGTGGCAGTAATGCCTTATTTTGGCTTTGCACGCCAAGATCGTAAAGATCAACCACGTGTTGCCATAGGTGCTAAGTTGGTAGCTGACATGCTGCAAACGGCCGGTGTTGATCGTGTAATAACGATGGATTTGCACGCTGATCAAATTCAAGGTTTCTTTGATATTCCTGTTGATCATTTGTATGCGTCTTCCATTTTTGTGCCACACATAAAGCATATGAATTTGGACGATCTAGTGATTGCATCGCCTGATGTAGGTGGTACAAAGCGAGCCAATACCTATGCTAAATTCTTAGAAACGCCAATGGTGATTTGCCATAAGCAGCGCTCTAAGGCCAATGTGGTTGATGAGATGAGAATTATTGGTGATGTGTCTGGTAAAAACGTGATTATCGTGGATGATATGGTGGATACTGCTGGAACACTTACAAAGGCGGCCGATATGATGTTAGAGGCAGGAGCGAAGAGTGTAAGAGCTTTTACAACTCATGCCGTTTTATCAGGACCAGCATATGAGCGTATTGAGAATTCAGGGTTAACCGAGTTGTATGTGACGGATTCGATTCCCTTAAAACAGAAGTGCGATAAGATCAAGGTGTTATCTGTTGCACAACTTTTTGCTGATACAATCGAAAAAGTATATAATTATCAATCTATAAGTAATCAATTCTTGCTATAAAGTATTATCTTTGCAGCCGCTTTAGAGCAAGCGTGTGATGGGAAATTTAGCCTCACATGGCAATAATTTTGAGTAGCACTTAAAAAAAGAACTATGCAATCAATTGAAATTAAAGGTACTGTACGTACCGAGTTAGGTAAAAAGTCGACAAAAGCATTACGTAACGAAGGTGAAGTACCTTGTGTAATTTACGGTGGAGAAGAGAATATTCACTTCACAGCTCCTGAATCAGAATTCAGAAAAGTAATTTATACGCCAAATGTATACCTTATCAATGTAAATGTAGACGGAAAAGTATATTCTACAGTATTACAGGATAAGCAATTCCACCCAGTAAAAGAGCAATTATTACATGCTGATTTCTTGCAAATCAATGATGAAAAACCAGTTACTATTGAAATTCCAGTAGTATTGAATGGTTTTGCAGAAGGTGTAAAGGCTGGTGGTAAGCTTCAGTTAGAGAAGCGTAAGCTTAAAGTTAGCGCATTAGCTAAAGATCTACCTGATACTTTGGATATCAACATCGATAGTCTAGGTCTTGGTGGTACTATTCAGGTTGGTGAGCTTGCTTACGATAACCTTGAAATGCTAAATGCTAAAAATGCAGTAGTAGTAGCTGTACGTTTAACACGTGCTGCACGTGCTGCTCAGCAAGCAGGAGAATAATTATTTTTCTAAAGATAAAAGACCTCCATATGAAAATATGGAGGTTTTTGTATTTTAGAGCAGTTAATATAATACTGCAAACGATACACCTGATCAATGATTAAGCAGCTCTTTAGATTATTTGAAAAAAAGAAGAAAGAAAACATTCCCCCTGAAATGAAATACTTGATTGTTGGAATTGGCAATATTGGTGACGAGTATGACCAAACACGTCATAATATTGGCTTTGATGTGCTGGATGAGTTAGCAAGGTCGAATAAAGCGGAGTTTAAAGATGAACGCTATGGTGCTGTGGCCACGTATAAGTTTAAAGCACGTACTTTTGTTCTGTTGAAACCAAATACCTATGTCAATTTGAGTGGGCGAGCAATTAATTATTGGATGCAAAAGGAGAAGATTCCGCTTGCTAATCTGTTGGTCATTGTAGATGATTTGGCGCTACCATTTGGAACATTACGACTAAAGACAAAGGGAGGTGATGCAGGACACAATGGTTTAAAAAGTATACAAACGGTACTAGCCACAAGTGCTTATTCACGTTTAAGGTTCGGGATTGGTAATGAGTTTTCGCGTGGAAAGCAGATTGATTTTGTACTAGGTAAGTGGACCGATGAAGAATGGGCAGACTTGCAAGAACGCATTAAAATTGCCATTGATATTGTTAAAGCTTTTGGCACAATTGGGCCGGGGCAAACGATGAGCCAATTTAATAATAAGTAAAATGAGCGATACGAGTGTAAGAATTGATAAATTTCTTTGGGCAGTACGATTGTTTAAGACCAGAAGTATCTCTGCAGAGGCGTGTAAAAAGGGAAGAGTTACCATGGGCAATATGTCTATTAAGTCTTCGCGAATGATTAAAGCAGGTGATGAAATTGATATTCGAGTACCACCGATAACGCGTAAATATAAAGTGCTTGCCGTAGCCGAAAAGCGGATGGGTGCCAAATTAACCCCCGATTTTATCACAGACATAACCACCCCTGATCAGCTCGAGATACTTGAATTGTCAAAATTGGCAGGTAATGCTAGTAGAGACAGAGGGCTTGGGCGTCCAACAAAAAAGGATAGGCGAGATTTAGAAAAGTTACAAGAAGGAGATTGGGATTTATAAGTTGATAGTATTATGATAGTAGCAAAACAGAAAAAACAGGATAATATTATTGAGTATATCCTATATATGTGGCAGATTGAAGACTTAATTAGAGCTAATAAGTTGGATTTAGGCTTGATCGATAAGAACATCATTAGTGGTTATCAGCAAGATGAAGATACCATACTTGAGATACGTGATTGGTGGGAAAATTTAACAGAGATGATGCGCTTGGAGAAGAAGGTAGAAAAAGGCCACCTTCAAGTTAATATTAATGTTCTGAATGATGTAAATGATATTCATGTTAAACTCTTAAAAGCCCCCAATGAAGTAGCTTATCAACACCTGTATAATAGCATGGCGGCTACAATTCAAGAGTTTGATAATAAGTCGGGTAATAAGCTTAATAACGAAGTTGAGATTTGTTTGACAGCAATTTATAGCTCTTTTCTAATGAAACTTAGAGGACAAGAAGTTTCTGAGCAAACCAGTGAAGCCATTAAAACCTTTAGTAAACTATTAAGTGTTTTAGCCAAAAAATATAGGGAAGATCAAACGGGTAAATTGGACGTTTAATTAATCGAACATGCTTTTGATTCCCCAAACCATTTAAATCTATTTCTGGCCAAGAGATAATAGAGTTTATCTAAAAATGAAATTGGAAATAGCTGCAGGAAAAATGCAACTACCTTGGTAAAGCTGTTTGTTCTCTTAAGGACTTGAATTACACCAGAACTTGCTTTGTATTCTTTATTAGCATTAATAACTACTAATTCGTTCCAACTTTCAGGCGAGAGTGTTACCGCTTGTAATGGAATGAAAGTGAGTAGGTTTGATGACTTGAACTTTTTCATGAGTTTTACAAAACTAAAGCAGATATTGCAACTGTCATCGTAATAGATGATTGTAGTCTTGTTACTCATGCTACTTCATTTATTTTGTGCTGGCACGGTTTTCTAATTCGCTGTTTTGCAATGGTTCCTGATGTTGGCCATCAATACTAGAGCCATCTTTATTAGATGATGATAGAAATGAGTCTGCATTTTGGACAAAACCATTGTTTGAAAATATCTCATAGATAAAATCTTTATCGCTAATGTCTCTGCAAAAACAGTTTCCTCTCTTCTTCATTTCCCGTATTTATTAGTGTTTTATTTACGTATCTGCTGTATGCCAGTACTTTTAACAAGATTCTGGTTTTGTAATGACGCAAGCAGTGACGACTAACTCAAAAGGGAAACATCACTCAATCAAAAATGTTCATGAATTATGGCTTAAAAATAACGACATCTGCACGACGGTTAATAATATTAAAACCAGTAGATGGTTGGTCAGTTTTTGGTCTTAGTAAGTCATCTTCTCCCTTTGGATACATTGTAAAACGATTGGGGTCAACGCCTAAATCATCAACAAAGTAAGAAAGAACCTCTTTGCACCTGTCTTTACTTATGGCCAGATTATCCTCAGCACTGTCTCTGCTATCATTATAGCCGTATATATCAACGGTTGATCGTGGGTTTTTTAACATATACAAACCGATGGTCGCCAAGTCCACCTGATCTTTGGTGTCAAGTTCACTCTCATATGAATCAAAATAGACAGATACCATGTTGTTAGAGCCATATACGCGTTTCGCATGATGGAGGATTCTGACAGAATCTACCTTAATCACCTTTTTTTCTTCATATTGCCTTAGTTGCTCTTCCAATAAGGCAACTTCATCGGCTAATGGATCTTTCTTAGGTCTGTCAAACACATTAAAGCCATAGCCACGATGAGTCCATCTAGAGTGACGTTTGTTCTTCTTACCAATTTTGTAGGAGATGTGTATGTTTGAATGCCAATATTTGTCGTTGTCAGCTCCCGAAAGAATATTGTCAAGTTTATCTTCAAGCGACCATCGCATTGATGTTTCGATACCGATATCAAAGCTTCGATTTATACGGTATTGTAGCCCTAATGACAAAGGGATGACCAGTTCATTAACGCGATCAATTTTACGATAAGGATTATGTGCATCCCAGCCCAATACAATGTAACCATCATCTTCATTTTCAGGAGCCATGTCGCGGTAATGAACAATGGCATCATTGTCGACAAAATGCACCCGAGTGCGGTATGATGTTACACCAACCCCTGCCTTTAAATATAAATTCCAGCGATCTTTCATAGGACCCGGGTAGGCAAACCATTGATTAATGTAGCTTACAGCATTAATGGAGTAGTCCATAATGTTTCCTTTGCTGTAGTATACATCATTTCCTGATTTAAAGTCACTCGTGAGAAATTGCAAGTCAATCGCCCAGGCCGGATGTATTTGTTTAGATAATTTGACCATCGGGCCAAAGTTCCAATGTTTATCAGGTAGGACAGCATATGATGTTAAATCATTCTGCATAATCAAAGGACCATAACCAAATGCAACTGACCACGTGTTAAATGTTTTATCACGTGAGTAGCGCATGTGCTCTTCTAACTGCCTATGATCAGTGGAAAACTGAGCTGCAATACTTAAGCTAAAGCAAGCTAGCAGTATGGTGAATGTTATTTTATAGAGTTCTTTTCTCATAGCATTATTCAATAATCACAAATAAGTCAACTCGTCTATTAACTAGATGCAAGCCTCGTGGTGCAAGCTTTTGAGTGTCAGATAGCAATTCGCTTTCTCCTTTGAAATCTATTTCAAATCTATCTCGGTCTAATTCATAAGCATCCACCAGTACATCTACTACAGCATTGCATCGTCGCTCACTGAGTTTAACATTATAGTCGTATGAGCCTCGTTCATCGCAATAGCCTACTATTTTTACTCTTAGTGATTTATCTCTTGCTAAAACATATGCCGCTTTAGCTAGTGTCATTTGTGCGTCTTCTGTAATTTCTGATTTATCAAATTCGAAGAAAACAGATGCAGACATTGATTCTTTGTATTCGACGGATTCCGTTATGATGGTGCTGGTATCTACTGCTGCGGAGTCTTGTCGAGCTAAGGTCTCGATCTGTTTACGCAATGAATCTAGCTTATGAGCCATAGGGTCATCACCACGCTGACGTTTGTAATTCATGTTAAAATCCTTGTAGGTCCATGCTGCGTGCCGTTTATTTTTTTTGCCAATTTTATAGGTGATGTTAACAGAAGTATGCATGTAGCTGTCATTGTCAGCACCGCTTAAGTTAACATCCAGATTATCAGCATTCATTTGTCTCATAATTACTTCAGTACCTATGTCGAAGCTTTTGCTTAATCTGTATTTTACACCTATACCAAAAGGTATGATGACTTCGCTTGCACGATCAGTTTTTTCATAAGGGGCATTTTCTCCTCTTCGGTTGTATCCTAAAGCCAAATAATCATCAGGCAACCAGCCGTGCGGTGTTGGATAACCAGCTATGGTCTCGTATACATCACTAACCTGTAGTGGGGCATCTGTTCCAAGTTCAAATTGCCTACTTCTAAAATAGTTTAAACCGATACCTAATTTCGCGTAGATGTTCCATTTGTCGCTAATTGGACCAAAAATAGCCAATTGGTTAACATTGAGTGTTCCATTTATACTAATATCATAAAGGTCGCCTGTGAAGTATCGACCATTTTTTTGTCCATACATGTCGGCCATCATCCATTGCAAATCAATTCCCCAAGGTCGGTTGAATTGTTTACTAAGCATGAGTGTTGGAGCAAATTTCCAGTTGCCATTCGGAAAAGCTGTATAGTCTATTACATCAGCATAATATATAACTGGTCCAACGCCTAGGGAGACAGACCACGTATTATATTTATTACCTTTTCTATAAATTTGCTCTTCGGACAGTTGACCATTTTTACCTTGGCCCCAAGCTAATGAGCACGTGCTAACAAGAATAATAGTTAGTAAGAGAAACTTATTCATAACTGAGTATTTAACACAAACAATAGTCTAAATTTATATCATTTACGGGTGGGTGTAAAAATTATGGATCAGTTTTTTACAAACCCTCACTTTTCGTCCATTAACGGGTGTTTGTACCTGCTTAAAAGAAATTAAAAAAGGCCCTTTCGTACACGAAAGGGCCTTTTTCTAAAATATATTTTGTTAAGATATTATCTCGATTTATATTTTTCTAAACCATCGAGTAACCAGTTTTTGTAGCGTTCAATATCGGGGTCATAAGCAACTGGCGTATTGAGTGTTTTTTCATTTTCATCAATAATTACATAATATGGTTGCCCTTGCTGCTGGTAACGTTGCATCTGGAATTCTGCCCATTTTTGGCCTACTGTTCTGATTTTCTTACCCGTTATTTCTGATACATAAGGTTCGTCTAATTTCTTACGGTCATCAACGTATAAGGAGACAAGTATATAATCATTAGCGAGGCTTGTTTTTATTGATTCATTTGACCAAACTTTATCTTCCATTTTTCGGCAATTGGTACACCCAAGGCCTGTAAAATCCAATAGAAGAGGTTTCTTCACTTCTTTGGAATAAGCTATCGCCTTGGCATAGTCTTTAAAGGCTGGTATGCCTTGGGGACCATAATGCATGCCGTCTGGCATTTCTCCTTGCGATTGGGCATTTACCATACCTTTAATTGGTGTTTGGTCTCCAACGCCAAATGGTGATTCGGCATAATTTCTTGGAGGAGGAAAACCGCTTATTAGGTTAACAGGAGCGCCCCATAAGCCTGGTATCATATAGATGGTAAAACTGAAAACCAATAAGGCTAATAAAAATCGAGATACGGGTGTGTGATCCATAGAAGAATCATGCGGTAAACGAATTTTACCAAGTAAGTAAAAGCCCATTGCTCCGAATATCGCTATCCATATGGCGATAAATACTTCACGTTCTAGTATATGCCAACCCATTGTCATATCGGCAATTGATAGAAATTTGAAGGCAAAGGCTAATTCTAAGAAACCAAGAATGACTTTGACAGAGTTTAGCCATCCACCAGATTTAGGAAGCGAATTTAAGTAACCTGGGAAAGCTGCAAATAATGCAAAGGGCAATGCCAGTGCTAGTGAAAATCCTAACATGCCAATAATTGGTCCCATATAGCCTCCTGTTGCGGCTTTTACAAGTAGTGCTCCAACAATTGGGCCAGTACAGCTAAAAGATACAAGTGCTAAGGTGAATGCCATAAAGAATATACCAATAAAGCCACCTTTATCTTCATTTTTAGTAGTGAAGTTGATTAATGAACTTGGCATTTGAATTTCGAAAGCACCAAAGAATGATGCCGCAAAGACAACCAGTAGTAGGAAGAAAAAGATATTAAACCAAACGTTGGTTGATAACTCATTTAACGCACTGGCTCCAAAGATTGCGGAAACAGCCACGCCAAGAATAACATAGATAACAATAATAGATATTCCATAGATTATTGCGTTTTTAATTCCAGCAGCTTTTGTAGCACTTTGTTTAGTGAAGAAGCTTACGGTCATGGGTATCATCGGAAATACACATGGTGTTAATAAAGCGGCTAAACCACCCCCAAAAGCCAATAGGAATATTCCCCAGTACGATTCATCCTCTTCGCGTTCGCCTTCGCTTTCTGTTTGGGTTTCATTCGAACTTTCGGCTGAAGTGGTAGCCGCATTGCTTACCTTAAGCTCAAAGTCAACCATTTCTGGAGGCATGCAGGTTTCATCGTTACATATCATGGACTCGATGTATCCTTTAATAACAACAGGACCCTCTTTTTTAAGCTGGATGACTTTTTTAAAAGTAGCTTTTTTCTCAAACCATTTTAATTCGGCTTTATACGATTCATCATAATGGGATGTAGCTTCTGGTTCCTCTGTCATACCTTCGAGTATGGTATACGCCTCACTTTCTTCGACTTCAATGTTAGTTGGGATAGCCGTATTTTCAGGTAGTTCAGAGGAGTACACATGCCAGCCCTCATCAACTGATGCTTCACAAATTATTTCAACCTTATTGTCATCAAGGTGTTTAGTAGAAAACTTCCAGTTAATATGCTGTTGCATTTGTGCGAATGATGCTCCCACAAATGCCAACATTACAACCATAGTTACTAATGTTCTTTTCATCTGTTCAATTTTATTTGTCTATATCATTGTAGCCCCAACAGTACGTGTGTTGCTTAATTTTTGTAACGCAATAGAGCTAAAAGTTGGGCGTTTAGCTTAGCTGTTGTTTACAGTAAGATACGTTTTATATTTTAACTCAATATATCTAAATCTATATATGTATACAAAGTTACAACATTTAGTTTGTACAATTCTAATGGCGGGATGTTATCACAACGTTAAATGAACATTGTTGGTATGATTTTGATCACAATAAACCATTAAACAAAGTGATGTTTATTGAGACTATCGTGTTACTGCTATTTGGATTGTGTTATAGTAGTATCTTCGGTGAGTACAAACAAAAAAAGGTTGACCTAAGAAAGGTCAACCTCATTTTTATCATTATCTAATATCTTGAACTCTAGTATTCCTAGTGAGTCGGAAGGTACCACTTTAAGTCCATGCGTAAATTTAAATTTCCATTTTAATACTAAAGATGGAAATCCTTTTTTGATATACGCATACACCATTGGGTGTACATTCAGGATCAATTTCTTCATTTTAAGGTCTTGCACAGCCTTTTTTACAGCAGCCTCAATTTTTTCAGGCCAGAATAATGATGGAACAACTTTACCTGTTCCATGACAGGTGGGGCATCCTTCGTCGGTATTAATATGCAATTCAGGTCTTACTCTTTGGCGTGTAATCTGCATCAAGCCAAACTTACTTAAAGGTAAGATATTGTGCTTGGTGCGATCCGAGGCCATAGCCTGTTTCATTTTTTCGAAAACTTTCTGACGGTTTTCATTATTCTGCATATCAATAAAGTCGACAACAATAATGCCTCCCATATCGCGCAATCGTAATTGTCTGGCTATTTCATCGGCAGCAGCCAGGTTTACTTCCAATGCATTGTTTTCTTGATTAGAAGCCGATTTTGAGCGATTACCACTATTAACATCAATAACATGTAGGGCTTCGGTATGCTCAATAATTAAATAAGCACCGCTCTTAAATGAAACGGTTTTACCAAACAGGGCTTTTACTTGACGGTTCACATGGAACTGATCAAAAATACCTGCTGCGCCTTTATAATGCTTTACAATCTTTTGTCGGTCTGGGGCAATTAAACCCACATACTCTTTAATTTCATCACATACTTCTTCATCATTCACATAAATTGAGTTGAACGATGGGTTAAGTATGTCTCTTAACAAAGCGGAAGTTCGGCCTATTTCTCCAATTACTAAACCAGGTGCTTTCACATCTCTAATACGAGAGGTATTATCTTCCCAGCGCTTGACTAACATTTTCAGCTCTTTATCTAATTCGGCTGCTTGTTTGCCTTGGGCAACGGTGCGAATAATAACTCCGTAATTTTTAGGTTTTATGCTCGTTAAAAGCCTTTTTAGTCGTGCTCTCTCATCTGCTGATGAAAGTTTTTGACTGACAGATACTTTGTCGGAGAATGGTAATAGAACAATGTTTCTTCCTGCTATGGATAGTTCTGATGTTAATCGAGGTCCTTTAGTAGAAATTGGTTCTTTTGCTACCTGAACCAAAACGTTTTGACCTGCTGTAAGAACTTCCGGAATGGTCCCGTTTTTGTTAATATCGGGTTCCGATTTAAGCTTGTGCAAAGACACTACTCCTTTTTTAGCTGACGCAATGTTCAAAAATTTTTGTAGAGAACGAAATTGTGGTCCAAGATCGAGATAATGTAAAAAAGCATCTTTCTCGTACCCTACATCAATAAATGCTGCATTAAGTCCGGGCATAATTTTCTTTACCCTTCCTAAATATACATCACCTACTGCAAATTGTACATTGCTGGTCTCCTTACGGAGCTCTACTAAACGTTTATCTTCCAATAATGCTATTGAAAGATGATCGGGAGTGACATCTACAAACAGTTCTGCATTCACTATATGATCGCAATTTTATTTCAAAGATCGTTGTATATAAATACAAACAACAAACAGAAAGTGTAACACTTTCTGTTTGTAATAATTTTTTAAGACGTTAAGAAGACTACTTCTTCTTCTTATGACGATTTTTTCTTAATCTTTTCTTACGCTTGTGCGTAGCCATTTTATGTCTTTTTCTCTTTTTTCCACTCGGCATGGCGTAACGTTTTAAATGTTATAAATTATTTTACGTTGTTTTTCACTTTTGTTACAAAGCTCTTAGAAGGCTTGAACGAAGGGATGAAATGCGCAGGGATAATGATAGTTGTGTTTTTCGAGATGTTACGAGCTGTTTTTTCAGCACGCTCTTTAACTACGAATGAACCGAAGCCTCTCAAATACACATTCTTACCTTTAACCAAAGAACCCTTGATAGTATCCATAAAAGCCTCAACAGTTTTCTGAACTGTAACTTTTTCAATTCCAGTATTTTTTGAAATCTCGTTTACGATATCAGCCTTTGTCATTTTTTCTTAAAATTATTTAATTATCAATTATTTACAGTCGTTTTCTAAAATTCAGATTGCAAAGATAAATGAAATCTCAATAAAAAAAAACAAATGCTTTACTTTTGCATAAAATTTTAATAATGACGGAATTCGCTTCTATATTGCTAGAATGGTATGATTTAAATAAGCGTGACTTACCTTGGCGTTCAACTAACGATCCTTATGAGGTGTGGATATCTGAGATTATTCTACAGCAAACGCAAGTTATTCAGGGTATTGGATATTATGAAAAGTTTCTGAAAGCGTTTCCGAATGTGAGGCGTTTGGCGGCTGCTTCAGAAGATCAGGTCCTGAAAATGTGGGAGGGTCTTGGCTATTATTCGCGTGCGCGTAACTTGCATGCTGCAGCCAAATCTGTAGTTAATGACTTCGATGGTGTTTTTCCATCAACATACAAGGATATTATCGCGCTTAAAGGGATTGGGCCCTATACTGCTGCAGCTATCGCATCGATCAGCTTTGGTTTGCCACATGCTGTAGTGGATGGTAATGTGTATCGGTTTTTGTCACGATTTTACGGAATTGAAACACCCATCGATTCTACAATCGGTAAGAAAGAGTTTACGGCCTTAGCTAATGAATTATTGGATCGCTCTGCGCCAGCAGCTTTCAATCAGGCGCTTATGGAGATGGGTGCCCTTGTGTGTAAGCCCAAAAATCCGCAGTGCCAGGTGTGTTCATTTAATGCTGGTTGCCTTGCTGTAGGTCGTAATTTGGTTGATAAGCTGCCGGTTAAGACTAAAAAGGTGAAGCAGAGGGTGCGGTTTTTTCATTATATATATGTAGTAAACGAGGATAAGGTATACATTGAAAGGCGGAGTGGGAATGACATTTGGAAGGGCCTGTATCAGCTTCCATTGATTGAAAGTGATGTTGAGATGGAAACAGAAGAGGTTAACCGACAGTTAGGCTGTAAAAGCATCTTTATAAGTAAAAAGAAACATATTCTTAGTCATCAAATCATCTATGCACAGTTTTATGCTGTGTTGAGAGATGGAGGGGATTTGTTTAATGGTAATAAATATCAGGCAATAACTATTGATGAGCTGGATAGCTATGCTTTTCCGCAGTTAATTGTTGATTTTTTCAATGAGAAAACTAACATCAAAGCAGAATAATATACCTTTGTTTTAAATTTGAAAGTTTTGTACTTTTAAAAGCTTAAACAAAAACAGATAGAACCATGTCGGTTAATAAAGTAATACTAGTGGGTAATGTCGGTAAAGACCCTGAAGTGAGGTATTTAGATAATGATGTTGCGGTTGCTAATTTTCCTATTGCAACAACAGAACGGGGTTTTAAGTCGCGCGACGGTCAGGCCGTACCTGATAGAACAGAGTGGCATAACGTTGTTGCCTGGCGGGGCTTAGCCAAAATAATAGAGAGTTATGTAAAAAAAGGTACCCAAATCTACATCGAAGGTAAGATTAGAACCCGAAACTATGATGATAAAGATGGAGTGAAGCGATACGTAACGGAAATATTCGCTGATAACATACAGTTGTTAGGCAAAAAATCGGATAATCCCGCAGCTACAACTCCCGTAGCTACCGATAATGCACCGGTAAAGCCGCAAAACACGAGTCCGGCTGCTAGCCCAGGTGCTGAGGAGACTTTCCTAGGAAACGATGACACGGATGATCTTCCATTCTAACACATACCTAAATCTACTTGATTGGAAACCGATAGTATTAACCTTCTGAATCTCTCCAGCTCATATGGGCTGGATTTTTTACCTTTCACAATAAGCACCTTATTTGCATTGCTGATTAATGTCTGTTTATTGGCGCTTTCTGCCCTTATCTCTGGATCAGAGGTTGCTTACTTTTCCTTGGAGCCTAACGATCTCAATGCATTGAAAGAGAAGCAAACCAAGACTAATAAGCAAGTGCTTAAGCATTTGGAGAATAAGGAGCTTTTGTTGGCTACTATACTGATTAGTAATAATTTCGTTAATGTAGCGATTGTTATTCTTACTTCATTTATAGCCACTGCTATTATTGATTTCGGGGATAATACAATGCTGAAATTTGTCTTCGAAATTGTATTTATCACCGGCCTAATATTATTCTTTGGTGAGATACTACCAAAAGTATATGCTTCTCAATCACCTCGTAAATTTGCCGGCGTAATGGCATACCCCTTGTTGATTTTTACGCGTCTTCTTAAGCCTTTTAGTGTTGTGCTTATTAAGTCTACCAATATCGTCAATCGCCGTATTGCTAAAAAAGTAAGCAATTTGTCAATGGCCGATATATCGCATGCGCTTGAGCTTACGGGGAGTGACATATCCGATGAAAAGGAAATATTGGAAGGTATTGTAAAGTTTGGTAACATTGATGTGTCTGAAATAATGACGGCACGCGTAGATGTGATTGATGTTGAGATTAAGAGTGATTACAACAAGGTGCTACAAGTGATTATTGATTCTGGATTCTCTCGTATTCCTGTTTTTGATGAAACGCCGGATAATGTGAAGGGCATATTGTATGTGAAAGATTTATTGGCTTACCTGAGGGAGGAAGCTGATTTTGATTGGCAGAACCTTATTAGGAAAGCCTACTATGTACCAGAAACCAAAATGATTAATGACCTTTTGGAGGAGTTTCAGGCTCAGAAAATACACATGGCCATTGTAGTTGACGAGTATGGTGGTACCATGGGGATTGTTACCTTAGAGGATATTTTGGAAGAGATAGTTGGTGAAATAAGTGATGAGCTGGATGAGGAGGAAGAATTTTATACAAAGCTGCAGGATGGCACTTACGTATTTGAAGCCAAAATATTGTTAAACGATTTTCATAAAGTGACGCAAACCGATGAAGAGCTGTTTAACGCAGTAAGGGGCGATGCTGAAACTTTAGCAGGATTTATTCTTGAGCTAAAAGGAGAAATACCACAAAAGAATGAAGCGATAGAGTTTAATGATTATGTGTTTACTGTTGTAGCAGCTGATAATCGTCGAATTAAGAAGGTGAAATTTGAACTAAAGAAGTAGAGGGTATGAGGTGTAAATTTATGAAGTTGAGCTGTATTTCAATTGTTTTGGCGCTATCCGGCATGGCGTGTAAAACCAACCATACCCCTAAGCCGAGAGGTTACCATCGCATTAGTTTTCCCGATAAGGCCTATCAAACATTTGATACCATCTACCCTTATCAATTTGAATACCCTGAATATGCCATTATCAAGCGTGATACATCTGTTAATTCAGAAGCTTATTGGTTAAATATGCTTTTGCCCGAGTTTAAAGGACAATTGCATTTAAGTTATAAGCCAGTGCGCAATAATTTGTTTGAACTGATGGAAGATGGGCGTAAATTGGCCTACAAGCATACCATTAAAGCAGATGCCATTAATGAGCGTATGTTTTACAATGAAGAGTCAAAGGTTTTAGGTGTGTTATACGAAATAAAGGGTAATGCGGCTTCACCAATGCAATTTTACGCAACCGATAGTCTTAACCATTTTATTCGTGGCTCTTTGTATTTTAATGTGATACCTAATCAAGACAGCTTAGCCCCAGTTATTTCTTTTGTTCGTGATGATATTATGCACTTGATGGAAACCATTGAGTGGAAAAAATAATGCTACACTATGCCTTTATATTCAAAAACTGAGAAGGGGGATGGGCAGGTTGTTGTTTGGCACATCACAGAAAGCGTAGAGGAGTTACTTTTACGTATCGATTTGTCGGATGAAGACGCCAAAAGACTCAGTACCTTTCGGCTAGACAAGCGTAAGAAAGAGTGGTTGGCTTCTCGCATTCTTTTGCAATACATAATCGGTTGTTACCCTAATATTGAATATGACAAAAATGGTAAGCCAAACCTAAAAGGTTCCAAATTATGCATAAGCATATCCCATACCAATGGTTTTGCTGCGGTTTGCGTGTCAAACAAACCTACCGCTGTAGACATTGAAATTTGCTCTCAACGGGTGGAGAAAGTGGCTGATCGATTTGTGCATCCTAGTGAGGAAGCATATGTTGATGATGGTGTGCGAACTGTTTATTATACGGTATTGTGGTCCGCAAAAGAGGCCTTATATAAATATTACAATGTGTTTGGGGTGATTTTTAAAGAGCAATTTATAGTGCACCCTTTTGCCATTGAGAAACAGAATGAATTGAGTTGTGAATTTCATCAAGAGGATGTTATTCAGGAGTTAAAACTTCATTATGAAGTAAATGATAAATATACACTCGTGTATAACTTATAAGACTATGGCGTCGGTTTATGATCAGATATTAAGCAAGTTTAGGGCCAGTGAAAAACAATTGGCTTTCCTTATCGATCCAGATAAGTTCTCGACTGAGAGAATTGGGGAGCTAAAGGTTCTACTAAAATCGGTACAACCAGATATATTATTGGTTGGGGGAAGTTTAATTAGTGTGGATACAAATCAGTTTATTGCAGCTTTAAAGCAGCATGTTGATTTGCCGGTTGTGTTATACCCTGGCTCATCATCTCAAATGAGTAAAGAAGCTGATGCCGTTCTTTTTCTATCACTTTTATCGGGACGCAACCCTGAGTTTCTGATTAGTCACCATGTGACTGCTGCGCCTTTAATAAAAGTCAATAATATAGAGGCTATTTCTACTGGTTACATTCTTATCGATGGCGGGTGTAGTACGTCGGTGCAATACATTAGCCAGACTCAACCCATACCTGCCACCAAGAATGACATTGCCGTTGCAACCGCGCTTGCAGGCCAATATATGGGCATGAAATTGATTTATATGGATGCAGGAAGTGGCGCTAATACGCCAATTTCATCAGCTATGATAACAGCTGTTAAAGAGCAAATTGACACACCACTTATGATCGGTGGTGGCCTACGAACAGTGGCGTCCATAAAACAAGCATGTCGGGCAGGGGCCGATATTATCGTCATAGGTAATGCTTTAGAGCAAGACCTATCTCTTCTTTCTGAATTTTACGCAGCAGTAAAGTCTACTGAATAATGATGCCTTCCAATGGGGTACCTTCATTAGCATTAGGAAAAGGAATCTCTAAAAAAGAACTGATTGTAGGTGCTAAGTTAACCATTGGGATGGACTTGTGTATATTTTGAGGCTTTACCTTCCATCCGTATAAAATAAGGGGCAAGTGTGTTGCACTCCATGGTCTATTGATCTTGGAACCATCCTTAAGTATTTCACTCCATCCAGGTCTTAACTTTATGACGATATCACCTGATCGACGAGGATGATAATTGTATTGTAGGCTCTTAAATGCGTTGATGTTTGAGGATAAGGTGCTGAGGTGTGAGACGGGCATTGCATGTGCTATTCCATCCATGTCTTTTAGGAAAACGGTGGATTCGGATCTTATTTTTTCAATGTTAATCTTACGTTCTAGAATGAGTTCATGGTTAAGGTGGATTTGACCATCATGATACGTCATCACCCATTTGCCTTGGCCATACTTTGCCATTAAAAATAGATTGAGCAATGAGGAGGCTTTATCGCCATTAAAAACGCCCGTTGGGATGCCGTATTTCGATTGATCTGCTATTTGGAGGTTTGGTGTAGTAATTGAGGTGGTTACAATTAAGGCATTCTCTAATCCTACCTCATGATCAATAATTTTAAGGAGATCTGCAATTTCCTCGTCTAAGCGTAATAACATATCTTCCGTTTCCGCATCAAACGCACTATGTGCTGTTCCATGTACTGACTTAGAGGTGAATTGAAGTGTAATGACATCGGTTTGATCGCCTTTGCCATATTTGTCGTTAATTAGTTTGGCTACGGCGAAGTCTCTCACGAGTTTGTTGCCATATGGAGAGTGCAATACTGGTATGTATGCACCTTTTCCTTCTTGTTTGTCAAGGTTATATAGGAAGTTACCTGATGACATACGCTGATCACCAAAAAATTGCATCTGATGGTAGCGATTAAGATCTTTTAGAGGCCCCCAGCTACGTTTACTGTAAGTGCCTAAAAAATCCTTTTTATTAAATTTATTAGCCCACTCTGGCATGATGATCGAATCTTTTGCATGGGGCATTGCCTCCATTTGTCCTGTATTGGGGTCAATACGGTAAAGGAAGTTAGGTCGATGGCCACCAGTCCATATTAAATAATTAGGATTAAAACCTATGGAAGAGACTCGAGAGGTATTGTTATTCTTCCATTTTAATTCATCAAGAAATGTAGAGGCTAATAAGCGTTCTGTAGTAGGATACTGTATGGAGTCTTGATGGTTTACCACTATATCGCCATAGGCCGCACTGACCTCTTTACCTCTTAAGTGATCGTACCACCAATCAGAAACGATGCCATGAGTGCCAGCATGTGCTCCTGTGTATAATGTTGCCAGATTGCTGCCCGCATAGTTAGATCCAGCCGGGTATGAAGCATTTCTGTAAAAAGAACCACCATTAATCAGGCGATTGATGCCATGGTCAGAAAATTGATCTTTAAAGGCAACGAGCTGATCTGTACTTAATTGATCGATGAGTATAAAAACAACCAGCTTCGGGTGTTGTGATGGAATATTTTGTGCTACAGAGATGAATGTTGTAAATAGTGTTGCCAACAAAAAGAATGCAATTCGCTTAATCATGAAGATGAAATTATATTTTCGTCAAATATAATATATCAGAATAGTTTTTTGTCGTCGGTAATGGCTTTTATTTCGCACTACTGGTGTAAAGTAGCACATTTACATCTTCGATATAGATTATTCCACCACTTCCCGATTTTTCAATCAGTTTGGCAGCAATCTCAGCAAAATTGCGAATGCGCTCGTTCCGGTCAATTAGTTCAATAATTATGGGTAACTCTGGCGATATATTAAAGACCTTAGTATTATTCACAATGCTATCAGCACCATACGATAATGTGCCTTTCAGCGCGGTTACGCCGGCCATTTTATATTTTTTGGCCGCAAACACTATGGCTTCAAATAAGGGCCTTTGATAAACCCGGTCACTTTCTCCAACAATCACCTTTAGCTTTTGTGCATCTCCTTCTAGAACCATGGTGTGGGGTTTGTAAATTCAAAGGTCAAATTACGCATTATAACTTGCAATTTCAACCAAAGAAACGGGGACTGTTTTGCGAGAGTTTTGTTTAAGAAAATTGCATCTTAAAATGCACTTAATATGAAAGGAATGCGATCCACTAAAATTATATTTTATTGAGCTGGTACTTTGATCCTCATTAACTTGTATCTTATTTAAATATTACTAATTTTACAGGTATACCCAATTTTTACCTAAAAACAATAACAAAAACTCTTAAATTAAGCTCTATGAAAGTATACCAGGCTGATCAAATTAAAAATCTAGCGCTGCTCGGTGGTAGCGGCTCGGGTAAAACCACCCTCGCTGAAACAATGCTTTTCGAAGGTGGTGTTATTAAACGTCGTGGCGACATTGATAGTAAAAATACAGTATCAGATTATCACCGGGTGGAACATGAATATGGCTACTCGGTTTTTTCGTCAGTACTATTTACCGAGTATCAAAACCGAAAGTTTAATATCTTAGATTGTCCAGGATCTGATGATTTTATTGGTGGTGCAATAACCTCATTAAACGTGACTGATACCGCATTGATGGTTATAAATGCGACTCAGGGTGTTGAAGTGGGTACCGAAAATCTGTTTCGCTATACCGAACAATATAGTAAACCTGTCATATTTGTTATCAATCAGTTGGATCATGAGAAAGCTAATTATGAGCAATCGCTTGAGAATGCTACAGATTCTTTTGGCAATAAAGTGGTCGTGGTGCAGTACCCTATTGCAGTAGGAATTGGTTTTAATGCTGTAGTTGATGTGTTAAAAATGAAGATGTACCAGTGGGGGCCTGATGGTGGCGAGCCTGATATATTAGACATACCTGCCGATCAGAAAGATAAAGCGAATGAATTGCACAATACACTCGTAGAGGCAGCTGCTGAAAATGATGAATCCTTAATGGAGCTCTTTTTTGAAGAAGGTACCCTTAATGAGGATCAGATGCGGCAAGGTATTCGTAAGGGCTTAATCGCACGTGATATGTTTCCGGTTTTTTGCGTATCAGCCGCAAAAGATATGGGCGCACGTCGTTTAATGGAGTTTCTCGGAAATGTGGTGCCAAATGTATCGGAAATGCCGCTACCTACAACTAAGGATGGTATAGAGGTGATATACGATAAAACGGGCCCTACCTCTTTATTTATTTTCAAAACGAGTATAGAGCCTCACCTGGGCGAAGTATCTTACTTTAAGGTGATGTCTGGTGTTGTAGAAGAAGGCATGGATCTAATTAATGCTAACAAAAATGCCAAAGAGCGGATTGCGCAGCTTTACTGTGTAGCTGGTAATACCCGCCATAAAGTAGATAGCCTGGTGGCTGGAGATATTGGTGTAACGGTTAAGCTAAAAGAGACGCATACCAATCACACCCTCAATTCCAAAGGAACAGATTATTTATTTGATGCCATTTCATATCCTAATCCTAAGTATCGCTCAGCCATACGTGCGGTTAATGATAGTGATGATGAGAAATTGGGTGAAGTATTGCAACGCATGCACGAAGAAGACCCTACTTTAAGTGTAGAATATTCTAAAGAGTTAAAGCAAATCATTGTTTTTGGTCAAGGAGAATTTCACCTTAATACCATGAAATGGCGAATTGAGAATAACGATAAGATCGAAATAGAATTCTTAAATCCACGTATCCCGTATCGTGAAACCATTACTAAAGTGGCACGTGCCGATTACCGTCATAAGAAACAGTCGGGTGGTTCTGGTCAATTTGGAGAGGTGCACATGATTATTGAACCTTACTACATGGACATGCCAACACCTGCAACCATGAAGGTAGATGGGCATGAAGTGAAGTTGAATGTGAAAAATGAAGAAATCGTTGAGTTGCCTTGGGGCGGACGTTTAGTATATAATTCTTGTATTGTTGGTGGGGCTATTGACGCACGTTTCCTTCCAGCAATATTAAAGGGCATAATGGAAAAGATGGAAGAGGGACCACTTACAGGTTCTTATGCTCGTGATATCCGAGTATTTGTTTATGATGGCAAAATGCATGCTGTTGATTCAAATGAGATTTCGTTTAAACTAGCTGGACGACATGCGTTTAGTGAAGCCTTTAAAAATGCAGGGCCAAAAATTATGGAGCCGGTTTACGATGTAGAGGTTAAGGTGCCTAGTGATCGTATGGGTGATGTGATGAGTGATTTACAAGGTCGTCGGGCACTTATCGAAGGCATGTCGAGCGAAAAGGGTTTTGAAGTGATCAAAGCGAAGGTGCCGCTTAAGGAAATGAATAAATACTCCACCTCCTTAAGTAGTATTACTGGGGGAAGAGCGTTTTATTCCATGTCATTTTCGCAATACGATAAGGTGCCACCAGAGATTCAGGGTGATCTGATGAAGGCATTTGAAAAAGAAGAAATGGAAGAGTAATATAGTAAAAGAGGAAGACCATTTGGCCTTCCTCTTTTTTATGGTAATTACATAATTATTAGTTCACTATCAGGTGTACTACGCCGTCTAGCGTTAATTTTTCATCTTTATTAAAACCTTCTGCGTCAATTTGGTAGAAATAAACGCCTGGTTCAGCTCTACGACTGCCAATTCTACCATCCCAACCTGTTTCTGGGTCATCTGATTGATACACCCTTCGTCCCCAACGGTTGTATATAATAATATTGTATTTTCTAATAGAACGAAAAGCGATCCTAAACTGGTCATTTTCACCAGGACTACTGAATGGTGTAAAGGCATTGGGTACTTTAATCACCATATCTATTACCTCAAAAATTTCCGGAACACTCTCAGATGCGCAAACTTCGTTGCCTTCAGTATCAATGTTTCTTACTGTTAGAACCACAGAATGCTTACCTTCATCTTGAAAGGTAAATATAGGATCTGGAACATAATCCTTTCCTTCTTCACCAAAGGTCCATTCCCAATCGGTAATTGGGCCTTGTGAGAGTATTTCACCTTCGCTAGACTCAGCCTTAAAGCGCACCACCATGGGTGCTGAACCTTTGGGCGATTCGTTATCGGCTACGCCCTCGGCTTCAAAACTAAATTTCGCGTCTACCGCTATGGCTTCGTAAGCGCAGGTGGCACTCACCGGTTTTATAGTTGGCGCAAATTTGGCGCCAACCTCAAGTTTGTATTCGGTATCCTCAAAGGGTGCGTTTATATAACCTGTATATTCTGTTAGTGTTGATGCATCGCCTGTTGGTGTTGATGACCAGCTGAATCCATAATCTACTTCAAGTGCGCTGTTATCGCCTAAGTGATCGTAGTAGCTCAATATTTTTAGCTTCGTATAGGCGGTTAGTTTGATATTAATGCATGAGAAAAAAGATACAGCTATGGAGTCCAACTGGGGAGCAGGAACGAAATTCCAGCAGTAGTAATCAGAAAATGAGCCTGGAGAATTCTCTACTGTTACCTTATAGCCATTTTCGCTAATGTTGGTCAAGTTTGGGTTGGTTTCGCCGCTCAATAACTCAAAGGATTGACTTGTTGTAGAGTAGCTATACCACTGGTAGTTAAGTCCGATTGGCGCACTTATGGTTGCAGTATTAATGTCTTCGTAAAAAAATATCGGGTCATTGGGGCTCGATCCAGCATAAGCTGTTTGCTCTGTGTAAAAGCCATTGGAACTCATTTGTGCCCATGAAA
>Ga0193951_1000263_pt1 | contig 24527 bp, 24 predicted proteins | sample BB_2_MG_FD_140370 | JGI IMG/M metagenome (GOLD analysis project Ga0193951, IMG submission 140370) | Microbial mat bacterial communities from the Broadkill River, Lewes, Delaware, United States - BB_2_MG | ecosystem: Environmental > Aquatic > Freshwater > River > Microbial mats | place: USA...
ATAACCCTAATATTAAAAATAAATTAAATTTTACTTTTAAAGTTAAATTCTATACAAAACATAATAAAAAAGTCAAGTTTTTTTTACTTTTTCCTAATAAAGTAAAGAAAATTTAACTTATTTGACTTTTTTTGTTATAAAATAGGGGTTTGGAATAGTAGCTTAAAAAAATATTACAAAATAAAGTTAAGTTAATAAAGAGTGATTTTTGTTATTGATTTTATTATATTTATTTATTATTAAAATAGTAAATGCAATTATCTCTAAAGTAATAATAAATAAATATGAGTATCTAGTTATTATATTGTAGTTAAAAATATTTGCAAGCATCAATGTATAGAAAATTATAGTCATAAAATATAAGAAAACAACTAAAAAGTAGTATTTACTGTCTAAATTTCCTTTTTTATATGTATAAAGAGAAATAGGTAAAAATAAAATAAATATGAAAGTGATAACACTATTTAAAACTATATTCCATGGATTATAGTTAAAAATCATCATTATAGAAATAAAGAATAATACAACTGCTGTAAAATCAAGCAATATAGAAATCTTTCTTAGGTATTTTTTTATTTCTAGTATCTCTTTTGAAAATAATACAAAGAAACTCATTGCTAGACCTACAACAAAATGTAAATCATAAATATATTTTTGTAAATTAGTGTAAACAATAAAGCTACTCATTTTGAATACATAAATTGCTAAAAAGAAAGTATAAAACATATAGTACATATATATCTTTTCTCTTTGTTTATAATATATTAAAGTAGTAACTATTAATGCAATAATCAATGAAATCAAAGCTAGTAAGTATAAGTAGTCAAAAGTTTTTAAACCTACTATATAATTATCTTTTTTGTAAATATTTATTTGTCCAAAATGTGAATATTTTGATTCTAATTTTATATAAAAAGTTTTGTAACTATTTTTTTTAGATATAAAATTAAATGCAATATTAGCAGTAGGGATTTCTCTTTGATTAAACTTTTCAATTAAAGAGTAGTTCTTTTCTAGCCAAGTGTCAAGTATTTGTTCATAAAATATTGCATTTTCATAAAAAAGTTCGTTTAGTTCTAAGATAAAACTATTTGTATCATATCTATTATAAAAATCAATTTTTAACCAAGTAGCACCTTTTTTATATCCTAAAGAAAAGTTTTTATCAATATTTTCAAATTTTTTATTTTCTACATCTATTAGAGTTAAGTTATTACTTGGGTCACTATAATACTGTATTTTAAAAGCATTTAATGAAGCATTTACACTAGAAATAATTAAAACTAATAGTAATAGAATCTTAATCAAAATATTGTTTTTTAAAATTTCGCATTTGGAATAGGGTGGTTTTGAATTACAAAGTCTATATCTTTATCTCCTCTACCACTCAAATTTACCAATATTGTTTGCTCTTTTGGTAACTCTTTTGCTAACTTCATAGCAAATCCAACTGCATGTGCTGATTCTAAAGCAGGAATTATTCCTTCTAGCTGAGAAAGTTTATAAAAAGCATCAACTGCTTCTTTATCATTACAAAGTCCTATTTTAGTACGATTAATATCTTTTAGGTGTGCATGTTCTGGTCCAACTGATGGATAATCAATTCCTGAACCAATTGAATAAACAGGAGCAGGCTCTCCCTTTTCATCTTTTAACATAATTGAATTAAATCCATGCATAACACCTTCTTCACCATAAGTAAGTGTTGCCGCATGCTCTCCTAGGTCTTCACCTTTACCCATTGGTTCTACACCATAAAGATTAACTTCCTTTTCATCAATGAATCCTGCAAATATACCCATTGCATTAGAACCACCACCTACACAAGCTACTACGTTGTTAGGTAAACTGTTTTCATGTTCAATAAATTGTTCTTTAGACTCTAATCCAATAATTGATTGAAAGTCTCTTACCATCATTGGAAAAGGATGTGGACCTACAACTGAACCAATACAATAAATGGCAGTATCAGCTTGTGTTATATAAGACTCAAAAGCTGAATCAACTGCTTCTTTAAGAGTTTTAAGCCCATGTGTAGCAGGAATTACATTTGCACCTAAAATTTTCATTCTAACTACATTTGGATGTTCTTTTTCAATATCAACTTCACCCATATGAATTTCACACTCTAAACCAAAGTATGCAGCAGCAGTTGCTAGGGCAACACCGTGTTGACCAGCTCCTGTTTCAGCTATAACTTTTTTGTATCCCATATGTTTTGCTAAAATTACTTCTGCCATACAATGGTTTAATTTATGGGCTCCTGAGTGATTTAAATCTTCTCTTTTAAGATAAATTTTTGCTCCATCACAATGTTTAGTTAGATTTTTTGCAAAACTAATTGGTGTTGGTCTTCCTTGATAATGTTTTCTAACATATTTCAATTCTTCAATAAATTTTGGGTCATTTTTTATTTTTTCATAGGCATTTTTAATATCTTCAAATGGTTTTTCCAAGATTGGTGGAATAAAAGAACCACCAAATCTTCCAAAATATCCATTTTCATCAGGGGTATTAGTTAAGTAATCTGACATTTATTTCCTTCTTATGTATAATAATTATTTGTATGTTTAAGATATGATTATATTTATAATTTTTTTAAATACTACTTTAGATAAGCTTTATATGATAAAACTTATTCTAAAGGTAGCTTAATAGTAACTTTTGTACAAAAGTTAAATTCTTGGAATCTACAAGTTTCAATTTGTATTTTACCTTGCATGCTCTCTGTAATTATTTTGTGTGTCATATATAGACCTAGCCCTGTTCCTTGGGATTTATGTTTTGTTGTAAAGTATGGTTCAAAAACTTTTATTAAAAGTTCTTTTTTTATTCCTCCACCATTATCAATTATCTCTATGACTGCTTGTTTTTCTTTTTTAGAACACTTAATAAAAATAAATTTTTTATCTGATTCTAAATCTTTTAGAGCATCTTTAGAGTTTGATAATATATTTAATAATACTTGATTAAATTCATTTTGATAACTATTTATAATTATTTCATCAATATCTTTTTTTATTTCAATATTATAGTTTTTTAATGAACCACTTAATATTGAAGATATTTTATCAATACTATCATTTATATTGAAGTAGTCTTTTTCTTTATTATCTTTTATGTAATTTTGAAAATCATCTATTGTTTGAGACAAAAATTTTGTAGTAGAGGTAATCTTATCCATGTTTTCTACAAATATCTCATCTGTTAAAGTATCTAGTTCTCTTTGTAGTTTTAATCCAGAAGATATTGTTGAAATTGAGTTTAAAGGTTGTCTCCATTGATGAGCGATGTTTCCAATCATTTCACCTAAACTTGCCATTTTTGATTGTTGCAATAGTAGATCTTCTTTATTTTTTATATCGGTTAGGTTAATAATAGAAATAATATATGATTTTTTATTGTCATAAACTATATCTTTTACTTTTATAAGTATAGGTATAGAGTTTTGTTCTTTATCTAATATTTCAAACTCAAAAGATTCATTTGTTTCATTAATTGAATTTAATTCAATTGCTGTATATTTTGGAAAAAGTTTATATAAATCTTCTTCTGTCAATGTCTCTTTTTTGTCATATTTTAAAATATTTAGCAACTCATCATTTAAATATTTTATTTTATTATTTCTTACTATTAAAATACCAGCTATATTTATATCAATAAGTTGTTTAAAATTTTCTAGTGAGTTTTCTAAATTTTCTTTTGTTTTTTTTAACTCATTTTGGTAGTTTAATAATTGTTTATTTTTATAAATGAAGAATATAATAATGATAGAAAAAAACAGCACAATTTTCCAAATTAACGAATAGTTAAAGTTCTCTTCATACTCTAAGTTAATCCATTTATTTTTTATTTTTTCTTTTTCTTCTTCTGATAAACTAAATAAAACTTTATTTAATATTGATTGTAATTGTTTATAATCATCTCTAATCATCATTTTCATATTAAAGGTAACTTTAGTACTTCCTGAGATTTTAATATTTGTATATCCATACTCTTTAATTTGTTCAGATAGTGCTGGCATACTATCAACAACTGCATAAACTTTATTATCAGATAAATATTCTAAAGCCTCTTTCAGGTTGCTAACTTCAATAAAATCAATATCTGGATAATTTTTTTCTAATAACCTTTTTGCAGTATAATTCTTCCCAACTGCAACTTTTTTATTCTCAAGATATGATCCATCAGGGATATAGTTCTCATCTTTTAAAGTTGCGATACCTATTGGTGTTTTAAAAATAGTGTTAGAGAATATTGCATACTCTTCTCTTAGTGGAGTATTTGATGTTAATAAAATTACATCTCTTGATTTATCTTTTATAGTTTTTAAAGATTTAATAAAATTGTTTTCGAAAATAATATTTGTTTTTAGATTTACTTTATCACTTATAAGTTTCCAATATTCATAAGCTAAACCTTGAGGTAAACTATTTTTTTCAAAACTAAAAGGTCTCCAGTTTGACGTGAAAGAGACATTTATTACTGTATCTTCTATAAATTTTCTCTCTTCATTAGTTAAACTTAATGTTTTAGAGCTATTGTGCCATTTCTCTTTTAATACTTTTTTTTCTTTTTCTGTTGTATTTGATAAAGCTTTATTATAAATACTTTGTAAAACAGTTAAATCTTTTCTTGTCCCCATAAATAAAGTTTTATTAAACCCTTCAATAGAAACTTTTCCTACGGTTTTTAAATGATTCTCATATTTTTTCTTATTTATGTAGTAGTTTGCTAGTAAATCATTTTGTATTGTAGCATCAATAAAATTTAGCTTCACAGACTCAAGAATATCTTCAAGGGAATCAAACTCAATAAGATTTATTTTTGGGTATTTTTCTTTTATTAAATTTGTCAAATTCCATGATTTGATCATTCCTACTTTTTTTCCATTTAAATCATCAATATTGACAATTTCAGTTCTTGTTATTTTTGTAATGATTGTAAGTTCTTGGTTTAAAATCTCACTTGTAAAGTTTAAATATTCTTTTCGCTTTTCATTTTTTGATACAACAGGAAGAATATCGATTTCTTTGTTTTTTACCTTGTCTACTAGACGAGACCAAGTATCTACAACAAATACAGGTTCTAATCCTACTTTTTGTGATAAAAGCTTTATATAATCAACTATATAACCTTTTGCAATACCATTTTCATTATAATCATATGGTTTCCAATCATATTCATTTGCAATATAAACTTTTTTCTTTTTTTCAATAAATGCTTTTTCAGATTCAGTTAATTCTATGGAAGGATTTGCTTTTATCTTCTTTTTAGAAATCATCCATTTGTTAGAAATTTTTTTTCTCTCTTCATAACTTATATTTTTTAAAACTTTACTTATTATGTTGTTCAACACATCATAATCATCTCTTGTAGCCATAAACAAATTGTTTTTGCTATGGTCTAAATTAAAATTTGCATAAATGTTATTGATACTATGAAGTTTAGTTAAATAATCAACTATTGCTATATTTGATATTAATGCATGTGCTTTATATGTAACTACTGCATCTATTGAAGCTAATATGTTTTCAACAATAAGTATTTTTACTTTTGGATAATTTTTTCTAATATAATTTTCATATGAATAGTCTTTAGGTATTGCAACTATTTTACCCTCAAGATCTTCTAGTGAATTATAGTTAATTGAGTTTGAAAAAAGATAGTCTCTTGTTTTTAAATAGTTTTGTGTATAGAGTAAAAATTTTTCTCTTTCTTCTGTTTTTGCTAGAATAGGCAGTAGATCAATCTTCTTATTTTTTGTTTTTTCTAAAAGATTTGACCATGAATCAACTAAGTACTCAAACTGTAATCCAGTTTGAGTACTGATAATATCTAAATAGTCTCTTGCAAGTCCTTTGTATTCACCATTATCAATGAAGTCAAAAGGTGGCCAGTCATTTGTTACACCTACTTTAATCGTAGGATTATTTTCAATAAATACTTTTTCTTCTGTTGTTAACTTTAAATAATCATTACTTGCAATAGAAAATGATGTATAAAAAGTCAGTAAAAATAATAATTTAAAAAATTGTTTCATTGTTTAGCCTTATTTGATGATTATACCAAATAAAGTTTTATGAAAACCATTTTTTAACTTTTTCAAACATTCCTTCAAAATTTGATTCATGAGGTTTACTCTCTAGTCCAAAACTTTCTTGAAGTTTTTCAAGTAAATCTTTTTGCTCATTATTTAATGTAGTAGGGTAATTAATTTTTACTTGTACTATTAAATCACCTTTTCCATAACCTTGAACAGATTTTACACCTTCATCATGGAATTTAAATTGTTCTTTGTCTTTTGTCCCTGCAGGAATTTTAAGGTTTAATTCCCCTCTTAATCCTGGAATTTTAATCTCAGCTCCAAGTGCAACTTGTGTAAAGAAAATTGGAACTTCTAAGTATATGTCATCATCATGTCTAACATAATGAGAATCTTCTTTAACTTTTATTTGTAAATATAAATCACCTCTTGAACCATCTGGTGCTATGTTTCCTTTGTTTGAAACTCTAATTCTATTTCCATCATTTACGCCTTCCGGAATATTAACTTCAAATGTTTCTTTTTTCTCATCATATCCTGTACCATTACAAGTATTACATTTATTTGTAACTGCTTGCCCTGTACCATTACAGTGGGGACATGTTTGAGCAAATGTCATAAACCCTTGTCTCATATGAACTTGTCCTTGACCTTCACAATGAGGACAAACATTTAGTTTTCCATTTTTTGCACCAGTTCCTTTACAGTCACCACAAGCATTTTTATATGAATATTCAATATCTTTTGTGCAACCAAAAATTGCTTCGTTAAATTCAACAGTTAATTCAATTGCAATATCTAAATTGTAATTATATGATTTTTTTTGTCTTCTTGAACCTCCGCCAAATCCTCCGAATCCAGAACCTCCGAACATCTCTTCAAATATTGAACCTAAATCATCAAAACCACCAGAGAATCCTCTTCCTTGACCATGGCCTTCTAGTCCTGATTTCCCATACCTATCATAAATAGATCTTTTTTCTTCATCACTTAGGACTTGATAAGCTTCATTTACGGCTTTAAACTTTTCTTCTGCTTCATGATCATCAGGGTTTTTATCCGGATGATATTTCATTGCCATTTTTCTATAAGCTTTTTTAATTGTACTCTTGTCGCTATCTTTAGCAACTTCTAATAACTCATAATAATCAATTTCAGTCAATTGCTATCTCCTAATATAAATTTTCGCGATTTTATCTAAATAACCATTAATCTCTGCTATAATGAGTACATGAAAAAAGGTTTAGAAAAATTTTATAATTTAGTTGAAGCCTTTGAATCTTTACCAACTATTGGTAAGAAATCTGCTTTACGATTAGCTTATCACATAACAATGAATGATAATTATTGTGGAATTAAAATTGCTCATAGTATTGAAAGTGCATTAAAAACTATCAAAAGATGTGTTAAATGTGGTTCAATGAGTGAACATGAAATATGTGAAGTTTGCTTAGATGATAGTAGAGATTCTTCAAAAGTCTGTATTGTTCAAAGTGCAAAAGATATATTTTTAATTGAAGACTCAAAACAGTTTGATGGACTATATTTTGTAATAGAAGAGTTAGAGCATGAAAGTATAGATATGCTTCTTAATTTTGTCAAGACTAATAATGTCAGAGAAGCTTTATTTGCCATTACACCATCTTTATCAAATGATGCATTTATGTTATTTATAGAAGATAAACTTAAAGACTTCAATATGGTATTTTCAAAAATTGCTCAAGGAGTTCCAACGGGTGTTAGTCTGGAAAACGTAGATATGTTGTCTTTAGCTAAAGCTATTCAAAGTAGGGTGGACATATAGATGACAAATAGAATTGTATGTCAAAAATGTGTTTATTACTTTGTTACATGGAAACAAAGTAAACCTCATGGATGTAAAGCCTATGGATTTAAATCACAAACAATTCCTTCAGTAGTAGTTAAAAATAGTAGTGGCTTCCCTTGTTCTTTTTTCCAATTAAAACATCCACATGGATAAAAAGAGATTTTTTGTAAAGTTGTTTTAGAGTACAATATGGGTTTTATAAAAAACTAAAGATAGTTTAGGAGTTATAATTGTTATATAAAGATTTGAAAGAAAGTATTAAATCTCTTGGTTTCCTTACAATTGAAGATTTTGTAAATTATATTGGGGTTACACCATCAGATATTTTAGAATGGGAAGAAAAAGATAAGGTTCCTTATACTGTTTCATTGATTATTCATTTACTAAAAGGTGATAAAGATTTACCTAATAATATTACATTGGATAATCTAGTTGAAGAGTGTTTACCTCTTGCAGAATTATTAGAAGAAGCATCATCTTTCCCTCATAAACTAGAAGAGATGTTTTTATTACAAAAAGAGTTAAATGACTCTACAAATGGTAAAAACTGGGAACTTGGAAGAAACAAATTTGGAAAAGAGATTAATTGGCTTAGATGTATTCATATGGAAGTTGCTGAGTTAATTGATTCAACTCCTTGGAAACACTGGAAAAATATTAACTCTGAACCAGATATGAATAATATTCATGTTGAACTTGTTGATATTTGGCATTTTTTAATGTCATATACACTACAAGAAACAAATGTACCAAGAGCTGTTTCATTAGTGAATACTCATTGTATTTATGAGGCTTCAGAAGATATTGATGTTAAATTAATGGTAAAAGAAGCTGAGAAATTATCATATATTGCTTTAGCAATTGAAACAGGTAATATGCCTACTTTTAGTGGAATTGAAAGATTTATTGACCAATTTTTTAGATGTTGTAAAATTTCAGGTTTATCTTTTAATTGGTTACAAAAACTTTATATTGGTAAAAATTGTTTAAATAAATTTAGACAAGACCATGGATATAAAGAAGGTACTTATATTAAAATCTGGAATGGTGATGAAGATAACGTAGTTATGGTTAGTATTTTAGAAGAAATGGAAAATGTAAGTTTTAGTGATTTATATAGCAAATTAGAAGATAAATATCCTTCTAATTAACATAAAGTAAAGAATTTTTCTTTACTTTGAAATTATTATCTCAAAAGATACACCATCTTTTTTATTAGAAGCTTTAATTTTCCCATCAAAATGTTTTTCAATTATAGTCTTACACATATATAATCCAATTCCTGTTCCATTTTTATTATCTTTAGTAGAAAAATATGGGTCAAATATTTTATCTATTATTTTTTCATCAATTCCTGTGGCATTATCTGATATAACTATTTTTTGAATCTTTTCTAAATCATCACATTCAATGGTTATTTTATTTTTAGAATTATCTTTTTTTTCATTAAATGCATCTTTTGAATTATTTAAAATATTTATTATTACTTGAAGTAATTCATTTTTAAAAAGAAAAATATTATCTATCTTTTTCTTATTGTTATACTCAATAGTAATATTATTTCTTTCAAAAGCTTCTTGTAGCATTTCAAGAGCTATATTTGTAATATAATTTATATTTACTAACTCTTTCTCTCTATCCTTTTTAAAGAAACCTCTGAAATCATCAATAGTTGTTGACATATAATTAAGATACTTATCAATATCTTTTAGCTTATTCTTGAATACATCTTCTTCATATTTTTTCATATTTATACGTAGTTTTAAGTTTGTAATAGCTGTTCCAATAGAAGATAAAGGTTGTCTCCATTGATGTGCAATCATTGATAGCATTTCACCCATAGCAGCCATTCTTGATTGTTCTATTAGTAAACTCTCTTTTTCTTTTAAGTCCGATAAGTCTTGAATAAAAACCATTTTATATTTTTTATCCTCATCTTCAATATCTTTAATTCTAATTATTGCAGGAATAATATCTCCATCTTTGGAAATTAAAGATATCTCTTCAAATGTTATGTTGTTGTATTCTAAATATTTATGGTTAATATTTGGAATTAGTATACCAGTTGCAAGATTGCCTATTAGCTCTTCTTTTTTTGTGTATTTTAATATATTAATCATGGCTTGGTTAATGTTTACAATAAACCCACTTTCAATAATTAAGATACCCTCAATTGTATTATCAAAGAAATACTCAAAATATTTGTTATCCACTTTTTTTCCTAACTTAAATAAAATATCTTTTTAGTATAATTTAATAACACTTTTTAGGAGCTAAAATGGTAGATTATATTCTTTTAGAAAAATATACAAAAAACAAAAGTGTCCTTTTTGTTGAAGATGATAATAATATTATAAAAGAAACAAGTGAATTATTAGAACTTTTATTTACAAAGGTGCATATAGCCAAAGATGGAAAAGAAGGATTAGTTAAATATACGGAGTATTATAAAGAAAACAATAGTTTTTATGATCTTGTAATTAGTGATATAAATATGCCAATTATGAATGGAATTGAACTTACAAAAGAAATTTATAAATTAAATAAAGAACAATTATTGATTATTCTTTCTGCACATAGTGAATCAGAATATTTACTTGAACTTGTAAATATAGGAATATCTCATTTTATACCTAAACCTTTGAATTATGATTCATTTGTTCATGTTTTATATGTAAAACTAAAAGAGTTAAATGAAAATAATAATATAGATATTAAAGATAGTACTATTTTTGAGATTAATAATAATCTTACATGGAATAAAGAAATAAAACAATTATTTAAAAATGATGAAAATATAAAACTTACAAAGAAAGAATCTTTACTTATAGACTTACTTTTAAAATATTGTGAAAAAACTTATACAATAGAAGAAATAATATCAGTGCTTTGGTGTAATGATGATGAGAAAATGCCTACAATATCGAACTTAAAGAATATTATTTCACGGCTAAGAAAAAAAATTCCGGAACTAAATTTAGAGAATGTATATGGTTTTGGATACCGTATAAATTTAAAATGATACTTTTTTAGTACCCTTTCTTAGTATAATTTTTTATGGAGGTGTATTATGATAAATACATCAAATAATAAAAAATTTACAGTTCTATATGTTGAAGACGAAACTATTGTAAGAACTAGTGTAGAAACTTGTTTGAAATATTTGTTTAATGTAGTAATAGCTAAAAATGGTCAAGAAGGCTTAGATAAGTTTAGTAAAGAGGAAATTGATTTAATTATTACTGATATTAATATGCCACAAAAAGACGGAATATCTATGTTAAGAGATATAAAAGAACTTAATCCTGATGTCCCTTGTATTATTACCTCTGCCTTTGATTTAACAATGATTGAGAAAATAAAAAGTTTGGGTGTTTGTAAATGTATATCAAAACCTTTTGATATGAAAGAACTACTTAATAACAGTATAGAAGTATTAAAAGTATCATAAAGGAGTTATTATGAAAAGAATTTCTTTAAATATATTAGCTTTACTTATTATTTCAATATTCTTTATATCATGCGCTAGTAGTGATGTTGTTACGAAAGAAGAGTGTAATGCTCAAGGATTAAAATATAAAAAAGAGAAAGTTCTTAATTTTAGAACTGGGGAATATGAAATAAGAAGTTTTTGTAAACAATACTAGAGTATTAACCCTAGTATCCTAACAGTAGTCATTTTTATAGTCTACATAGTGACCCGCATGTTTAATAAGTTTTTCTACATCTTCTTGAATTAGTTGCTTCACAACTTTTGCCGGACTTCCCATAATTAAACTTTTTGGTGGAAATTTTTTGCCCGCTGTTACAAGTGAATTTGCACCAACAATACTTCCTTCTCCTATAACAGCATGGTCTAAGATTGTTGCACTCATTCCAATTAGACAATTATCTTCAATAGTACAACCATGAAGCATAACTTTGTGTCCTATTGTTACATTATCTCCTAAAATAGTTTGAGAGTCTGTATCCATATGAATCATTGATAAATCTTGAACATTTGTATTTTTGCCAATTCTAATATTGTTTACATCACCTCTTAATACACAACCAAACCATATAGAAGAGTTTTCTCCTATTTCAACTTTTCCAATTACATCAGCACTTGGTGCAATCCATGCAGTAGGTGCAATTTTTGGATAGTGTCCTTTGAACTTTATTAACATATACTTCTCCCTAGTTTATATAATTGATTCAAATTATAACTATTGAGTGATGAAAGTTCAAGTTTGATTTAGTAAAACAGTGAGTATTTTTAAGAGTGAGTAAAAAAGTCAAGGATGATACTTGACTTTTTTATATTTTTATAAATGGTAGTATTTTTTATTTTCACCAGAAATTATAAATCTAAGTGCATTAAGTCTAATAAATCCTTCTGCATCTTTTTGATTATATACTTCATCTTCTTCAAAAGTAGAGTGTGCTTCTGAGAATAATGACTTTTCTGATTCTCTTCCTACAACAATAACATTACCTTTGTAAAGTTTTAATTTTACTGTTCCTTCAACATTTTCTTGAGTTTTATCAATAGCTGCTTGAAGCATTTCTCTTTCAGGAGAGAACCAATATCCTTGGTAGATTAACTTAGCATATTTAGGCATTAATTCATCTTTTAAATGAGTAGCTTCTCTATCTAAAGTAATTGATTCAATTGCTCTGTGTGCTTTTAACATTATAGTTCCACCTGGAGTTTCGTAACAACCTCTAGCTTTCATACCAACATATCTATTTTCAACAATATCAATTCTTCCAATACCATGTTTATTTCCATAGTTATTTAAAGTTTCTAAGATAGTTGCAGGTGATAACTCTTCACCATTGATTGAAATTGGGTCACCATTTTTGTACCCAATTGTAATATATTCAGGTTCATCAGGTGCTTTTTCAGGAGAGTTAGTCCATAACCACATAGATTCTTCAGGTTCAGCATTTGGATCTTCCAAAGATAAACCTTCATAAGAGATATGAAGTAAGTTTGCATCCATAGAATAAGGAGAAATTGCTGGGTTACCATTTTCATCAATATGTTTTTGGTCAATTTCAATACCATGTTTAGCTGCATATGCAAGTAGTTTTTCTCTAGAGTTTAAATCCCATTCTCTCCAAGGAGCAATTACTGTAATATCAGGATTTAATCCTAAATACCCAAGTTCAAATCTAACTTGGTCATTCCCTTTTCCTGTAGCACCATGAGATACAGCATCAGCACCCATTTTATTTGCAATTTCAATTTGCTTTTTAGCAATAAGAGGTCTTGCAATTGATGTTCCAAGTAAATATTCACCATCATAAATAGCATTTGCTCTAAACATTGGGAATACATAATCTTTTACAAACTCTTCTTTAATATCTAAAATAAAAATATTTTCAGGTTTAATTCCACAAGCTAAAGCTTTTTCTCTTGCAGGTTCAACTTCTTCACCTTGACCAAGGTCAGCAGTAAAAGTGATAACTTCTGCATTATATTCATCTTGTAGCCACTTTAAAATAGTTGAAGTATCAAGTCCTCCACTATAAGCTAATACAACTTTTTTAACATCTTTTTTATTCATTTATATTATCCTATGATTATCATAATTTAGTCATATATAATAGCAAAAGTTAAATATAATTTTGTTTAATTAATTAAATAAAAATCTTTATAAATTAGAGCTTTCTATTCTGTTTATTTTAATACTCTTTAGATATAATCTTAATTATGAGAATAGATAAATATTTAAACGCAGTTAATATAACAAAAAGAAGAGCCGTAGCTGAAGATATGCTTGAGCATAAAGTTGTTTTTATAAATGGCAATGCCGTAAAAAAAGCTAAGGAAGTTAAAGTAGGGGATATTATAGAGATAAAATATCTTGAAAAAACAGATGCTTTTGAAGTTTTACAAATCCCAACTACAAAGTCTACTCCTAAGTCAAAAATGGAAGAGTATGTAAAAAGAGTACAAGGATAAAAGAATGTTTAATATAGCAAAATTAAAATTTGATGATATTTTTGAAAATAGATTACCAGAAGAAGAAGTAAGAGAGTATTTAATTGAACTATATGAAAGAGGAGAAACAGCAGCTGAGATAGCAGGTGCTGCAAGTGCAATGAGAGAACACTTGATTCCTTTACCTCTTCATTATGATTTAAAATCAAAAGCAATTGATATCGTAGGAACAGGTGGAGACAAAAGTTATAGTTTTAATATATCAAGTACAGTTTCACTTCTTTTAGCAGCAACAGGTTCTTATGTGGCAAAACATGGAAATCGAAGTGTTACAAGTAAAAGTGGAAGTGCTGATATGTTAGAAGAGTTAGGTATTAACTTAAATCTTTCATTAGACAATACTTCTAAAATGCTTGAAGAAACAGGTTTTTGTTTTATGTTTGCTCAAAATCATCATCCAGCTATGAAGTATATTATGCCTATTAGAAAATCAATTGACCATAGAACTATTTTTAATATTCTAGGACCTCTTTCAAATCCAGCAACAGTTTCAAAACAATTAATTGGAGTATTTGATAAGTCATACATAAATAAAATTGCAACAGCACTAGATTTACTAGAAACAAAAAAATCAATTGTAGTTTCATCTAAAGATGGAATGGATGAAATCTCAATTTCTGATATAACTTATGCTACTAGATTAGACAATGGTAAGATTGAAGATTTTATAATAGACCCACAAGAGTATGGAATTAAATTATCACCAAAAGAAGCTATAGTTGGTGGAGATGCAAAACAAAATGCACAAATAACAAGAGATATACTATTAAATAAAATTCAAGGTCCTATGCAAGATATTGTACTTATTAATGCAGCAGCAGCACTTGAAGTTGATGGAAAAGCAAGAGATATTCAAGATGGTTTAGAAATAGCAAAAGAAGCAATACAAAGTGGAAAAGCAAAAACTAAATTAGAGCAAATAGTAGATATCTCTTCTAAGTTAAAATAGTAGGTTTTAAAAATTGATATTAGCATTAAATGAACTTGATAAAATAGTCTCTAAAATTTCTTCTTTAACTGAAAAGAAAGACAATGACTATGTTGTTATTTTAAGAGGTGATTTAGCAAGTGGTAAAACTACTTTTGTTAAGCATTTTGTTAAAAGTTTAAATTTAGATGATACTGTAACATCTCCTACTTTTTCTTTACAATCAATATATTCTGAAAAAGTATTTCATTATGATGTTTATAATAAAACATTAGAAGAGTTTATATCTTTAGGATTATTAGAAGAGTTTGAAAAAGATGGAATTCATTTTGTTGAGTGGGGTGATGAAAGACTAGAAGAGTTATTAAAATCTTATGGTTTTAATGTTTTAGTATTAAATATAGAAAAAAAAGATGATAAAAGGCAATATATTATAAATGAATAAGCTTAGAATTGAAAATATTAAAAAAAGTATTAAAAAAACAGAAATTTTACATGGTATATCATTAGAAGTAAATTCAGGAGAAATTGTTGGATTATTAGGTCCTAATGGAGCTGGAAAAACTACAACTTTTTATACTGTGTGTGGACTTGTATCTCCTACAAGTGGAAAAGTTTTTTTTGATAATGAAGAGATTACAAAGCTTCCTTTACACAAAAGAGCATTAAAAGGAATTGGATACTTGCCTCAAGAATCTTCTATATTCAAAGATTTAAGTGTTGAAGAAAATCTTCTTTTAGCTGCTGAAATTGTTACAAGTGATAAAGAAGAACAAATAAAAAGAGTAGAGGACTTACTTGAAGTTTTTAATATTGAACCAATTAGACAAAGAAAAGGTATTTCATTATCTGGTGGTGAGAGAAGAAGAACTGAAATAGCTAGAGCTTTAGTCTCAAAACCAAAATTTTTACTTCTTGATGAACCTTTTGCAGGTGTCGATCCAATTGCTGTTAAAGATATTCAAGAGATTATAAATGAACTTACAAAGTTTGGAATTGGAATATTGATTACAGATCATAATGTTAGGGAAACATTACAGATTTGTCACAGAGCTTATGTAATGAAAAGTGGAAGTCTATTAGCTTCAGGAAATGCTGAAGATATAAAAAGTGATGGAAGTGTTAGAGAACACTATCTAGGGGAAAGTTTTAGTTTTTAACTATAACTTTATTCTTCCCTTGATTTTTTGCTTCATATAGTGCTTCATCAGCTTTTTTGATTAATGATTTTTCGTCATCATCTTCACTTAATTTTGACACACCAAAACTAGCAGTTATCTGCTTTGGTATATTTAGAACATAAGATTCAATAGCTTTTCTAACTTTTTCGGCTACTTTTTGTGCACCTTCACTATTTGTTTGAGGAAGTAAAATTAAAAACTCTTCTCCACCCCATCTAACAACAGTATCATGTTCTCTTACACTTTTTAATACTATTTGTGCAATAACTTTAAGAACTTCATCACCTTCGTTATGACCAAACTCATCATTGAAATTTTTAAAGTCATCTATATCAAAAATGATTAATGAAAGATTATTTCCATATCTTCTTTCTCTTTTTATCTCTTTATTAAATATATTATTAAATTTTTGTCTATTAAAAAGACCTGTAAGTTGGTCATGATTTGCTTGATATTCAAGTAGGTTTGACTTTTCTTTTAATTCTGTAATATCTGTAAAAGAGATAACATAGTGTTCTCCTTTGTGTTCATAATCATCAATATTAATAGTAAAAACTCTCTCTTCACCGTCTTTATTTTCAATTTTCACCGTTCTATCAATTTCATTTAGTTTTGATATCTCAGTTATCCAACTTTTAGCAGAAGTAAAAGAGTCTTTTAAAAGTAGCCCACTATCTTTTTTAAATACATCGATTATAGAATTATATTTATTGGAAAACCCATCTAAATCATCAATTTGAAAAAAGTCAAGAAATTTCTTGTTAGCTTCGATAGGTTTTTCTAAGTCTGTTAAAATCACCATGTTATCTTGTGCATCTAAAATTGATCTAGTTTGTTTAATTGCTTCTTCAACCTTATCTTTTAAAGTATGGTTTATTTGTTCTAATTGCTTTCTCAAAAAAATTGGTTCAACTGCTTTTATCATACTTTCAATTAAATGGTAAAGGTCAATTGGCTTCATAGCATAAGCACTAACTTTTACATTAATAGCTTTTTTTAAAAAATCTGGATCACTATGGGCACTTGTTATAACAATTGGAACCTCATCATCAATTTTTCTAATCTCAGCACACATTTCAAGACCACCCATCTTGGGCATATTTATATCAGTTAATATAAGATTTATATCTTTGTTTTCTTGAAATTTTTCAAGACCTTCTTTACCATTTTTTGCTGTTATGACACTATTTACAATAGTGCTAATAGTTTTGCTAGTAAACTCTCTAACATCTTCTTCATCTTCAACATATAAAACATTAATATTTTTTAGAATTTCTTTGTTCATTAATAGTGCCTTGAATTACTATATTTCATGATATTGTATCTAAAGTTACTTATTAAAAATTTTAAGGGCATTTTCTAAATCTTCTTGCGTATCTATTCCAAAAGATTTTGATTGCACTTCTACCATTGCTATTTTATGTCCATTATCTATTGCTCTTAATTGCTCAAGTTTCTCTATATTTTCCAAACTTGATGGATTTAATTTACAAAATTCATTTAAAGACTTTTTAGTAAATCCATAGATACCCAAGTGACCATAATATTTTGAATTTTCATAGTGGTCTCTGTGATATGGAACTTTTGCTCTTGAAAAATAAATAGCATTTTTCTTTTCATCTAATACTACTTTTACATGGTTTGAATCATCTGCTAACTCTGAAGAGATACTTTTATAACAACTTGTAATCATAATATCTTCATGTTTTTCTTTTACTTTTTCTACTCTTTGAATTACTGCTTTTATAACTTCTTCTTCTATAAAAGGTTCATCTGCTTGAACATTAATAATTATTTCATCATCATCTAAATTTAGCTTATTAACAGCTTCATTTATTCTATCTGTTCCACTTTGATGTTCACTTGATGTCATAACCGCATCAAAACCATGTTCTTGTGCTAAACTTATAACTTCTTGTGAGTCTGTTGCTATAACTACTTTATCAAGACTACTTACTTGTTTCGCTGTTTTAATTACCATAGGTAAGCCCATTATATCAACTAGTATTTTATTTTCGAATCTACTAGAATTCAGTCTTGCTGGTATAATAATCATTAATTTAAATCCTCTTCTACTGGTATTGATATTTTTATTGTTGTTGTATTGTTTTCACTTATGGCTGTAATTATACCGTCTAAATGTAAATTAACAATCATTTTACAGATATAAAGCCCCAGTCCAACGCCATTTTTTTCGTCCTTAGTTGAAAAGTAAGGCTCAAAAATTTTATTTAGAATTGATTGGTCAATTCCTCCTGCATTATCTTGAATATTAAAATATAACCTTCCACTTTGAAAACTTTGGATTATATCTATTTTTCCATTTATTATATTGTTCTTTTTTATATTTTCTAAAGAATTATTTAGAATATTTAAAAATAAAATTTTTAAGTCATCTTTATAGGTCATAAAAGATAAATCATTTTCTATCATTATTTGAAGTTTAATATCTAAGTTTTCTTTTTTTTCTTTAAATAGTTTTTCTACATCTTTAAAAAAAGAGCTTATACTTAATTCTATTTTTTCAGTACTTGGTTTTAAAAAACCTTGAAACTCTTCTATTGTACTTGATAAGCTATTTGCTTTGTTTTTTATATTATCTAAAACAATTAAAGCATCTTCAATAGATGGTTCTTCTCCCATAGCGTGTTCAAGTTCTAGTTTTTGTGCTTGAATTGAAATGAAATTTAAGGGTTGTCTCCATTCATGAGATAGTCTTTGTAGTGTTTCACTCATTATAGATAGTTTTGATTGTTCTTGAATAAGTTTGTTTTTTACATCAATCTCTTTTTTTGAAGTTTCAACTTGTTTGTTAAGTATTGTTTTCTCATCATTAAGTGTAACTTCATTTGTAATGTCAAAAAATAGATATGTATAGCCTGTTACATCTCCATATTTATTAAAGATTGCTTTTGCTTTTATATTTATCCACAAAGCTTTACTATCATTATTTCTTGCTTTTATTTTTCCACTATACTCTTGATATGTCTGAAGAGATTTATTTATATTTTTTAAAACTATTGGATCAATATCTTCATGTATAATTTTACTATAATGCCTACCAAGAAGTTTTTCATTTGATGAAGCAAAAAGTTCAATGAATGCTTTACTAGCTTTTGTTATATGACCATGTAAATCAGTATGCATCGAAGTTACATAATCATCAATAATTTGTTCATCAGAAATTGAAGATGTTATGTCTTTCGTATTTATAACAAAAATATTTTTCTTTAACATTGAAGATATAGTGACTTTTAAAAATACTTTTTGTTTATCTTTTCTTATGCAAGCAATATCAATTTCGGCTTTATACTTTTTTTCATTGGAATTATTTTGAAGTAACTTGATAAAAGGTTTTTTAAACTTTTCTTCCATGAAATCAACAAGATGTTTTTTTACTAATTCAGCTTTTGAATATCCAAGCATAGGCATAAAAGCATTATTAATATAAATCAATTGTGTATTTGAATCTATAATTCCAATACCATCCCAAGAGTTATTTATAATCTCTTGTAGCTCTTGATTATTTCTTTTTAGTTTTTCTATATCTTCCATTATCAATACAAAACCTTATTTTCAGTTCTTTTTATTATAATATAAAATCTTTAAACAAGACAAATTATTTAAAATTATATTATTTTGAGAGATTAATTATATGAAAAAAACAATAACAGTAATTGATACATTTGGTTTTTTATTTAGAAGCTACTATGCTTTACCTCCTTTAAAATCAAAATCAGGTTTTCCCACAGGACTTTTAACAGGCTTTATGAATTTTATTTCAAATATTGGAAGAGATTTTGAAACAGACTATTTAGTTTTTGCATTAGATGCAAAGGGAGATACATTTAGAAAAGAGATTTATAATGAATATAAATCCCATAGACCTGATGTTCCAGAAGATTTATTAAAGCAACTACCAATAGCCATTGAGTGGATTGAACAAATGGGCTTTCAAACTGCAATGGAGACAGGATATGAAGCTGATGATGTAATAGCCTCAATTGCAAAAGATGCAAAAGAGAAAGGTTTTGATGTTAGAGTTGTATCTCATGATAAAGACCTTTATCAACTAATTGATGAATCAGTATTTCTATTTGACCCAATTAAAAAAAATGTAGTAACACAAGAGAAGTGTTTTGAAAAATATGGAGTAACACCTTCTCAATTTACTGACTATCAATCTTTACTTGGAGATAGTGCCGATAATGTACCAGGTGTTAAAGGTGTAGGAGCAAAAACAGCAGAAGCTTTAATAAAAGAGTACGGAACACTAGATAATATCTATGAAAATTTAGAAAATATAGAAAAGACTAGATGGAAAAACCTTTTGACAGAAGGAAAAGAGTTAGCGTATATTTCAAAACAACTAGTAACTTTATACAAAGAGTGCCATGCTATTGAAGATATTGAAAAATATGTTTTACCTCAAGAAAATCCAATTTTAAAAATTGCAGATACTTTGATTGAATATGATTTAAATAGAATCATTACTAAAGTAGAAAAAGATGGTCTAAACTATAAAACTTCAATACCAAAAGGTTATGAAGAAAAGCCAATAGAAGAGAAAAAAGAGATTAAAAAAGAGTATATTTTACTTGATGATGAAAAAGAACTTTTAGAAGTTGTTTCAAATATTCCTGATATTGCAATTGTATCTTTTGATACAGAAACAACTGACCTAGATGTAAAAAATGCTTCTTTAGTTGGTTTTTCTTTCTCTTATGAAGAAGGAAAAGCATACTATGTTCCAATAGGACACTACTATTTAGGCGTTACAAATCAAGTTTCGGAAGAAACTGCAAAAAAAGCAATTGAAATTTTAAATAATAAAAAACTAGTTTTACAAAACTTTAAATATGACTATTCAATTATTAAAAACTCTTTAGGAGTTGAGTTAAAACTTTATGCAGATACAATGATTTTAGCCTGGCTTTTAGACACTAGCTCTAAAATAGGACTAGATGCTTTAGCTTTAAAATATTTTGAACATGAAATGATTAGTTTCAAAAGTATTGTAAAAAAAGGTGAAAACTTTTCAAATGTACAAATAGAAGATGCTTGTTCTTATGCAGCAGAAGATGCACTCTTCACGCGAATGCTTTATTTTAAGCTTCTTGATGAATTTAAAGAAAAGGAGTGTGAGCATTTAGTTCAAATTGCACATGACTTAGAATTTGATTTTATATATGTATTAGCAAACATGGAAGAAAATGGAATTAAAATTGATGTAACAAGACTAGAAGAGCTAAAACAAAAAAGCAATTTAAATATACAAGAACTAAAAACTAAAATATATGAGACAGCAGGAGTAGAGTTTAATATAAATTCACCGAAACAATTGGGTGAAGTACTTTTTGAAAACTTAAATCTTCCTCCTTCTAAAAAGACAAAAAGTGGATATAGTACAAATGAAGCAGTTTTACATAAACTATACGATGAACATGAATTAATTCCTTTATTACTTGAATATAGAGAAGCTTTTAAATTACAATCAACATATATTGAACCACTTTTAGAATTAGCATTAAAAAATGATGAAAATAGAATTTATACATCATTTTTACAAACAGGTACAGCAACGGGTAGATTAAGTTCTAAAAGTCCAAACTTACAAAATATTCCTGTAAGAACAAGTGCAGGAGCACAAATAAGAAGTATATTTGTTCCAAGAGATGGGTATAAGTTAGTAGGAATTGATTATTCTCAAATAGAGTTAAGACTTCTTGCTCATTTTAGTGAAGATAAAGCTTTAGTAACAGCATTTAATGATGATAAAGATATACATCATCAAACAGCAGTTAAAATTTTTGGAGAAGATGAAGCAAAAGAGAAAAGATCTATTGCTAAATCTATTAACTTTGGGTTACTATATGGAATGGGAAGTAGAAAGCTAGCAGATACTTTAGGTATTTCAACTAAAGAGGCTAAACAATATATTGAATCGTATTTTGAGGCTTTTGTTAGTGTAAAAGACTACTTTAAATTTGTAGAAGATAAAGCATTAGAAGAAGGATATGTAGAAACATTATTAAAAAGAAGAAGACTTTTTGATTTTGATTCAGCAAATGCTATGATGAAAGCTGCATATTTAAGGGAATCTGTAAATACTTTATTTCAAGGAAGTGCAGCAGATTTAATTAAATTATCAATGATTAAAATTTTTAATGAATTTAAAGGTAATGAAGATATTAAGATGTTATTACAAATCCATGATGAACTTATATTTGAAATTAAAGAGTCAGAAGTAGATAAAATAACAAATAAGTTAGTTGAAATAATGGAAAATATTTATGAATTAAGAATCCCTCTAAAAGTCTCTAGAAGTATTGGTCAAAGTTGGCAGGAGCTAAAATAGTATTTAATAAATGTAAAATAAATTTATTTTTTAATAATTTTTCTTTGACAAAATAAATTATTTTCGATACAATTCAAAAAAAATAAATTTATAAAGAGTGAAATTATGCTAAAAACTTTAAAAAATATAAGAAAACTATATAATGCAAAGCTATTAGTTATAAGTAGTGATCAAGAAGTAAAAACAAATATTGAAAATGAATTTGATGACTACTTTAAAGAATTAGTATTAGTTAAAAGCTCAAATGAAGCTATTGAACTAATGCAAAATCATAGTTTTGATATGGCAATAATAGATACAGATGTTGAAGCAAAAGATTTTGATGATGCATGTTCAAGTATTACTGATATTGCACCTACTTTACCAAAAATTATTATTTCAAGTAAAGGGAGTAATGAAGATATTGTAACAGCAATAAATAATAGTGCTTATACTTTTTTAACTAAACCTTTGAAATCAGAGGATATTAGACTATCTGTTATAATGTGTTTAAATCAAACAAAAAGAGGGGATAAAGTAGAGTTCCAAAATGGAATCTATTTTGACGAATATCGAGATCAATTTTTCAAATCAGGTGGAAATTTAATAGACTTTACAAGACTAGAAAAAGGTTTTATGAAACTTCTAATTTCTAAAAGAGGTGAAGTTGTTGATTATGAAGATATTAAAAGGGTTGTTTGGAAAGGTAAGAATATGTCTATTTATACAATGAGAAATATTGTTAATAAGATTAGGCAAAAAACTTATTATGAAATTGTTAGAAATCATTCTAACAAAGGATATACTTTAGAATTTAAAGACTAAAGTGTACTTGTGTAAATCTAATGGAAGAGAAAATCTTATCAAAAACTGACATAATTCAATTATTTAAAGATGAAATAATTGTAGATTCAGGAAAAGCATGGATAATGGATGGAATAGAAATAGATATAATAGCTCTACATGATGTTGAACCAAAATATCTACAAGACGTAACTAATGCTAAGTTTTATAAAATAATACCGAAAGAAGAGGGGAGAAAATACTGATGTCACATTGTCCATACTGTGGTAAAAAAATTGCAATGAGTAAGGCTTTTTGTTCGAGAAGCTGTAAAGAGAACTATTTTCAATTAATTGCAATACAAGTGCCAAAACCATTTTTAAAAAGAATTTTTGTTTTCTGTACTCCTGAACAAAGAGAAGTAGAGATTGAAAACTTTGGAAATAGACATGGCTGGAGAATTGATCTATTGCAGAAAAAAATTGAAGAATTGGCAATAGAATATGGATATATCAAATCAAATTAAGGAATTCTCTCAAACTATTTTAAGTCAGTCAACACTACTTTATTTAGAAGCAGATAAAACTACTCGAGAAGAGACATTATCTATTTTTAATAAGATATTTAAAAATGTGTTAGTTGGTTGTGATGGAAAAGAAGGAATTGAACTTTATAATAGCCATAAATCAGAGATTGACTTAATTCTTACGGATATTGAAATGCCTAATATAAATGGTGTTGAATTTCTAACAAAAATTAGAGAAGTAGATAGTGAATTACCTGTTATAATCATTACTATCTTTAAAGATATTAATCAATTAATAAACACAATAAAACTAAAAATTACTGACTATATTGTAAAACCAATGCAATTAAATACTACTCTTAAAATAATGACAAGAATCATTGAAGATATAGAAAATGAAAAAGTTGTAGAAAAGCAAAGAAGTGAACTTGTTATATATAAAGATATTTTAGATAAAGAGAACTTAGTAAGTGAAACTGACTTAAAAGGTGTTATTACTTACGCAAATGATATTTTTTGTGAAGTCTCTGGCTATACTAAAGAAGAATTAATTGGACAACCTCATAACATAGTTAGACACCCTGATGTTTCAAGAGCAGTATACAAAGAGCTGTGGGACACTATTCAAGATAAAAAGACTTGGAAGGGTAAGATTAAAAATAAAACAAAAGATGGTTCTGCTTATTATGTACAATCAACTATTTTCCCAATTCTTGATAATGAAGGAAATATTGAAAAATATGTAGGAAGTAGATTCTTAATCACTGAACAAGAAGAAGAAAAGCATAAACTAAAGAAATATATTATGCACCAAAAATCTCAAAAAGTTAAGCATGAAAAATTACTTCAAGAAGAGTTCCAAGATGCAGTACAAGCTGCAAAAATGGAAAATGATGAAAAGATGGCAAA
>Ga0193951_1000264_pt1 | contig 24464 bp, 18 predicted proteins | sample BB_2_MG_FD_140370 | JGI IMG/M metagenome (GOLD analysis project Ga0193951, IMG submission 140370) | Microbial mat bacterial communities from the Broadkill River, Lewes, Delaware, United States - BB_2_MG | ecosystem: Environmental > Aquatic > Freshwater > River > Microbial mats | place: USA...
ATGGCCATCATCTCAAACTGCCGCATTTCTTTATAGGCCGGATATACCTTAATCATATCTTTTTGAGCCAATCGAAAACGTCGTTCAATCAACTTCAACGGTGATTTGATAAAAACATTAAGCGCTCCAAACCAATATTCGCCCCTTTCGACCGGGCGCAGGGTGTAAGACTCTACAGCTGTTTCGCCTGGCTTGAGCTGTTTGCTTATTAAAAAATGGCGTTCCTGAAATTGAAAAGGTATTTCGTCAATGATGGTGAGGCTAACGGGGAATGTGTAATTATTGGTTATACTTAACGTTATCTTATTGTCATCACCATTCGAAAAGCGCTCATCCATTGAGCGACTGCCTTCAACCTTGTTTTTAGCCGAAGCAAATAAAAGCAGCACATCTGTTAAAATGAGTAAGATAAAAAGACCAAGTGATATCAGCCCAAACTGAAAGAACAGAGGACCAAACTGTCCTAGTGCCAACAGGAATATAACGGCTCCCATGGCATAATAAAACAAATGGCTGAAATAAACGTGGTTTCTAATCTTTATTCTCATTAATAATAGCTTATCGAGGTACTTCTACCGAGTCAATTATTTGTTGTATAATAACTTCTGGCCTTACGCCTTCCATCTCTTTTTCGGGTGTAAGTATAATGCGGTGGTTTAGCACTGGAACAATAACCACCTTGATGTCATCTGGTGTTACAAAGTCGCGTCCTTCAAGAGCTGCATATGCCTTGGCCGCATTAAGAATTGCTAAAGATGCGCGTGGACTACCGCCTAGGAAAAGCGCACTGTGATTTCGCGTTTTATCCACCACCTGAGCAATGTAACGTAACAAGTCATCTTCCACAATAACTTTAGCAGCTAAAGCTTGGTATTTCACAATGTCTTCGCCACTCACCACCGCGTTAATATCACTTAACTCATCTTTGTCTTCACGTTGCTGAGCATTCGCAAGTATCGATACTTCTTGTTCAAGATTAGGATAATCTATTTTTATTTTGAAGAGAAAGCGATCAAGTTGTGCCTCCGGTAAGCGATAGGTGCCTTCGTGTTCTACTGGGTTTTGTGTGGCCATAACAAGAAAAGGAGGCGTCATCGGTCGTGTTGTACCATCAATGGTGACTTGGCGCTCTTCCATCACTTCAAATAAGGCAGCTTGCGTTTTAGCTGGCGCACGGTTTACTTCATCAATAAGAACCAGGTTTGAGAAGATAGGACCTTTATTAAACTCAAATGCAGATTTACTGGTGTTAAAAACCATGGTACCTAATACATCTGATGGCATTAAATCTGGTGTAAACTGAATGCGCGAAAAGTCTGATGAGATCGACTTAGACAATAATTTGGCCATCATTGTTTTGGCCACTCCTGGCACACCTTCTATCAGAACATGACCGTTGGCGATAACAGCTGTCATCAGCAGGTTAAGAATTTGTTCCTGCCCAACGATCACCTTGTTAATCTCGTTGCGAATACGAAAAGCGGCGTGATTAAGTTCTTCGAGTGGTAATCGATTCTCAAAGGTTGTTTGATTTTGTTGGTCCATATTTGTAATGTTTATTTACACTGTTCGTAAAAATATTCTATTCGTCGGTTAAACTGCTCCAGATCTTCTTCACTGATGCGTTGCATATTAGAGAGGTTATCACCGAGTTCAAATAATTGTTTGATGGCGCGTACAGGAATGGCCGATTTGTCAGACAACTGCTGATACAAGCCTGCATTCATTTCTGAGGTGTTTATATAATACCTTGATCTTATAAACTCTTGCAAGTAGCTATAGCGTTTGCTCGCAATGTCCAAATGGTTTTTTCGGCTAAAATATAAGCGGCCAATCGTTTCGATAAAACTAACGGTGCTATTGCCAGGTGCTTTGATGATGGGCACCTCGCGTTGGCGCCTAGCTGATTCAAACAAAAAGAATATAAAAATACCAATAAGCAGTACATACCAAGCCAGCCTTAACGGCAAACGATCTAAAATAAAGCTTAACGTTGTTTGTCGATTGTAGCCTGTTCCATTGGTATTGAGGTGTTTTACCTTGTAATGTTCATCCCATACGGTTGATTGTCTTGGTAGATAGGATAAGCATTTAAAGGCATATTCATAATTATCGTTGATCAGTAGATTGTAGTTGGTAAAGGCCTGAGGATTTAAATTGATGTATAACCACCCTTTGCCTTGTTTCACACGTATAAAGTTGGTTTTACCCGCATTATTAAAACCTAAAACGGTGGTTTGTAAAGTGTCGTAGCTAGTAAAGTAATTATTGCTAATCCCATTTTTATACCAATAGCCCAAGTGTGTTTTTAGTTGGCGATTGGCCAAATTAAAACTTAGAGAGTCGCCAATTTCTATGTTAGCACCATAACGCTCGTAATACTCTACACCAAACCATTCTTTTACATCGTCTGAGAGATTTTGAGCGGCAACAAAAACATGACTGCCTTCAAAGAGTAAGGCTTCAATCTTTTCTATGTCTGCTGGTTCAGGTTTAAAGGTGTTGTTAATTATTATCAGATTGGTATTTGATGGTGTACCTTCAAAAAATTGATTAACAGCACTATGTGATGTATTAATGTCATCATCGTCAAAAAGTTCTGGCAATAGTTCAAATAAGAGCTTACTGCCAAAAGGCTTGGTTTCTGTTTTCGAAAAGCTTAATGACCAATCGATCGGTTTTGGAGAGTAAGCCAGAACAAAGGCGGCAATAAGTACTAGAAATGCCACGCTAAAAAGTAGAATTCTATTGGATCCTGTTTTACTCATTAGCTTGCTTTATTTTGAGATAAAACATTCATAAATTGTTCAAAATCAGATTTTACAGATGCAAATTCAAGCTCTGTAATGTCAAACTTGCCGAACCATATGTACTCATATTGGCGAACTAAATTTAGGAATTGTTGCTTCAGATCGGTATCCTTCAGTTCGTAGTAGTATTCCCGGTCTGTTTTGTAAGCATTCCATTTAATTAATCCCTTTCTATTTAAGAGGCGTAGGCTAAGTAAGAATAAAACACGAGTAGCCTCTCTATAGGCTTGATTATCGATATATACGTTAAGCAGGTCGTCTAGCTTCCGTTTTTCTAAATCAATATTAGTTTGCCCAAACTTAAGTTGAGCCACTTTAGTTGACCTCGAGAATACAAAAAGACCTTTGATGGGTATGCCCAGCAGTCTAATAATGATGAAAAGGATAGCTAAGACTGCCAAAGCGAGTATGGTCCAACCAACAAAGCTTAATGTGCCATCACTTATTCTGATGTGCGACAAGATCCAACTCCAGAATTTGTTCCACCACGAAAAAGCTTCTGTATCGACCTGATATTGGTATTCCGATTGTGCCCTATAATGCTCAATGGTTTCTGGTGAAGGGTGGCGGTAATCCACCTTGCTATTATCCCATGCTTCTATTGTATCTTTTGTGGCATAGCCATTTCCTTCTGCGCTAACACTAAGGCTAAGGCACGATACTATTACTATTAAAAGATACTTAAGTACGTTCACAGTATTAATATTGTTTTTCTAAACCGTTATCCGTCTGGCCAATTTGGTTAATGCGATCAAGAATTGTGCTTGAACCAGCTGCTTCATTTAAACTAAAGTATTGTATGCCAGTAACAAGGTAAATGAATGAGCGAAGGTATGTTCCACAAACAATTAATAGCACAAAAGTGATCACAATGAGTGGAAGGTTGAGCTGACTCAGATCGCCGGTTTCCGCTATTGTAATAATTTTTAGTTGCATATACATTTGTAATGGAATGTATATAACCTGCGTTGCAACACCTATAATGATTGAAGAAACCATTAATAGCCCAAAGGTGACCCACCAGTTGTTTTTTATCACTTCAAAGCAGCGCCCAAAATTCTTTGATAAGCCTTTGTTTTCAACAAACATGATGATAAAAATAAAGTTAAGGACGATGGAAAGATAGATGCCAGGAATAAAAAAGAAGATCATACCAAAGAAAATAGGTATGCTGATGATAATGCCATACCCAATGGTTGGAAAAAAATTGCGCCCAGCAATTTGCCCCACTTCAGATGCGTTAAAGTTACCTTTGCCTTTTTCGTTGTACAGCTTTAAGTATGCATTGGTTAATGCCATCACAAGTATTTGGGTGATGATCATTAGAAGAATTAAAATAAAAATTGGAATGATTAGCATTAGTATGGTCGATGTATCTGGAGAATTAGCAAGACTTTCGAACTTACCATTGACCACTTGCATCATTAAAAACACAAATAGAGCTATGACTCCAACAATAGGGATGCCCGTATAGGTAACCATAGCTTTAAAAAAAGGTGACCCCTCTTGCTTTAAGAAGGCAAAAGCTGTGTTTATAACGCCACCAAAATCTCGACGTTGCGCTAGATTAATTTCTGTCATTTCTCTTAAATTTTAAATATACAATACTTGGGTATATAAAGAAATACCAAACGATAAAAGCCAAGGATAAGACGATAATAAGGATATTAAGCCAGTTATCTATTGTGCTGTAGTGTCTTGTGACAAAACCCTCTAGTAATCCAGCTACTAAAAATACAGGTGTAATGGCAATCATTACCTTTGTTCCTTTTACAGCTCCATATATGAAGGAGTCTTTTCTTGGATACGTGCCGGGAAACAAAAGGTACTTACCAAACAAAATTCCTGCGCCACCCGCCAGTACAATGGCTGATAGTTCTAATGTGCCATGAATCATAATGGCATAAAAAGAAACACCCATTAAGTTCTTTTGAAAGAAGAAAGCCTGGAAAGCTCCAACCATAACGCCGTTTCGAAATAACTCAACAATGGTACCAATAGGTGTTAAAAAACCAAATAAAAAGACCCGCCATGCAACGGTTACATTATTAAATATAATGTAGAACGACATGGGCAATTCACCAACTTGGCCATATACGGCCATGGGGTCGCCTTTTTCGATGTTATCCAGGGTCATGTTTACATATTGGTCGCCCATTATCAGCCTAACAAAGTCATCATTCGTTAAAGCAGATACTACACCTAGTGCCCAAGCTGCAACAAAAACAATTAAGGATATGATAAAATAAGGGCGTGCTGATCGCAGAACAAGAGGTAATTCTGTTTTAAAGAAAGATGGTATTCGGCTGCCCCTTTCTCGTTTGTTTCGGTATACTTCCTGATGTGTTTTTTGAGATAAGCTATTTAAGTACGCAAGGGTGTGGGTTTTTGGATAAAACGTACGGGCAAAAGCAAGATCATCAGTTAACTGAATAAACTGATCGGCCAAACTATCTGGATTGACCTTAGATGGCTTTTTAAGTTGCTGTTCAAATTTTTCCCAACGCGCTTTGTTGCGGTTAATAAACGTTATCTCTTTCATTTGGGTAGGTGCATGAGCAGTGCGAATAAATGAATTTTTTTACACATAAAAAACTTATTTTGCTACTTTTGGGTATCTAATTTATCAACAAGCATAATTCGTATCTGTAATTTATGGAAAACCTAAGTATTTCTACCACTCAAAATGTCAGTATCGACTATCAGTTAGCTAGTGTGGGTGATCGTATATTTGCCTATATTCTCGATATGTTCATTCAATTTAGCTATTCGCTTGTCGTTATGCTTATTTTTGCCGTTTTCGAAAGTGGATTTGAATGGTGGGTTAGTTTGTTTTTTTTACCTGTTGTATTTTACCATCTACTTTGCGAGGCGTTCTTAAATGGACAGAGTTTTGGTAAAATGATATTAAAAATACGCGCCATTAAAATTGATGGTGGAGAGCTACGTTTTATCGATTGCTTTTTGCGATGGATATTTCGTTTAATTGACTTTAATATACCTGGATTGGGACCTTTTATTGGTTTATTAGCCGTTATAATAGGAGGCAAGGGGCAACGCATTGGTGATTTGGTTGCTAAAACGACGGTGTTAAAAATAAATCCGAAAGGTAGCCTCACTGCCACGGCATACGTGGCTATCGAAAAGGATTATCAACCGCTCTATCCTGAAGTAAGTAAATTGGCAGATGCCGATTTGCAGACGATTAAAGAAGTATTACTCATGGCCGCACGTGATTCTTCTTATAGTAATGGTGCACCTCATCCCTTAGTGTTGAAAACTAAAGAGGTTGTTGTTAAAAAAATGGGCGTTGAAACAAGTCAACCAGGGAAAGACTTTTTAAAATCGGTACTTAAGGACTATAACTTCTATCACCAATAAAGCACTGCTCTATAAAATAAAAAAGCGAAACACTGACCTGTTTCGCTTTTCTATTTGACGGTATCTGACTTAGTCTCTGTTACCTACCAATAGCATAACGTAATATAATAAAGTGGCAAGCGCCGATAATGCTGCTACCACATAAGTGTAAGCGGCCCAGTTCAAGGCATCTTTTGCTTTTTTATGCGTTTCGTGGGTAGTAATGCCTGACGAGTTAAGCCAAGCTAAAGCCCTTTTGCTAGCATCAATTTCTACCGGTAAGGTAATAAATGCAAATAAGGTAAAGATGGCATAACAGGCGATAATAATCTGTAGCGCCGTGTTGTAACTTAATAAACCGGGTAAAGCCATTGCACCTATAAACATGGCAATAAACATGAAATTAAGCACTTTGGCACTCACATTTTGTATGGGTACTAATGCTGATCTTAATTCTAGAAAAGCATATCCCTTGGCATGTTGAATGGCATGTCCAGTTTCATGGGCTGCTACAGCTGCCGATGCTACACTACGTCCGTTATATACTTCGGGACTAAGGTTTACTGTTTTGTTTGAGGGGTTATAATGGTCGCTTAATTGACCTTGCACGCAGTTAATACGTACTTGCATTAAGCCATTCTGATACAGCATTTTTTCAGCTACTTCGCGGCCTGTCATACCGTGATTAATAGGTACTTTAGAGTAGGCTTTAAATTTACTCTTTAACCTTGAGCTCACTATCCAGCTTAAAACCAGAAAGAATATAAATATAAATAAAAGTACAGGTGAAAACATAATCATCAATTTTAGATGGTTGTATACATCAAAAATGTTGCCATAAAATTACTTTGGCAGGGTAATTTTAAAAGTTGTACCCATCCCTACAGTACTTATGCAAGTGATGGCTCCTCCAATATTATCAATGTACCTTTTAACAATGTATAAGCCTAAGCCAGATGATGGCGTATTACTACCTGTTTGAGTTTTTATCTTTTTGTACTTCGTAAATAGGTCGGCGATGTCATTTTCTGCTATGCCCGGACCTTCATCTGTTACACTTATTTCTATGTGCTTGTTAACTTGTTTCGTTTTAAGGGTAATTTGCGATTCGGATCGTGTGAATTTAATTGCATTGGAGAGTAAGTTTGAGATGATTTTTTCGAGTACGGTGTAATCTGTCTCTATTATTTCATCCTCAACCTTCCATATTATTTCCACTTCTTTTTCTTTCAGAAAGGAATCGTATTGTGCCGCTACCTCACGCATTAATGCAGCAATGGGTACATTCGATTTATGGATAGCAAAAGCACTTGTTTCAAGCCTTTTAATTTCACTTACCTGATTGACCATTTCCTTTATCTGCCAAAGGCCATCAAACACAAATTGCAAGGCTTCGTCTTTCTCCTTTACGTCAATATCCTCATCGGTAGTAATGCTACTGATTAAGCTAAGTGACGAAGTAATTGGGCGCTCTATTTCCTGTGTAAAAAGTGAAATGAGGTGGTTGTTTTCTTCGTTGAGTCGCGCTACATCAGCTTGTTGTATATGTATCTTTTTATTGTGTTCAAGTGTTTTATTATTAGCAAGTTCAAGTGATTGTCGTTGCTGCTCTAGTTGGCTGTATGCTTTTGCATTTTCAAGGGCAATACTGGTGTAAATACTAATATTGCGCATATAACTGAGGTGATAGCTGCTGTAAGCCTTTTTACTGGAACTCTGTACCGTTAGTACACCAAACGGCGCTGCATTGACTTTAAGTGGAATAAATATGATGGATTTGCTATTAATGTCATCGGGCACAGGGCGTATTTCTTGTACATACTGCTTGTATTCCTTATCAAAATCATTAATGTATACTTCTTTGTCTTTTATTAGGCTATGTACAGATAGGCGTTCCGTATCATCTAAAGGAAAAGTTAAAAATGGCATGCGTTCGCCTCGAAGAATTACATTTTTAAAGTCCAATGAATTGGTTTCTTGGTTATAAAGTCCAATGCCAAATAAGTAGGTGTCCATTACTTCACTGGCGGCTTTGTAAACCAGATCAAATATACTATCAGTGGACAAATTGGCAGTGAGTATTTTCCCAATATCTGTCAGTTTTTCCAAATCAGCTAATGATCCACTGATGGAGTTGGCCTGTAGTTCAATCTTCTTCTTTTGCTGACGAAGTTGATCATTTTGCTGCTCTATCTCCTTCTTCTGATCACGAATTTCTTTTGTTTTGGCAGATATTAAAGTCTTCATTTCAACCTTAAGAAGCTTGGTGCGCTGCTGCCAAGATAAGATTAAGACTAACAACAAGAATAATATTATAAGGATGATAACAATTCGGAAAGATGGCGTTCGGTACCACTTTGGATGGATGTTAAATTGATAAATAGCACCTTCGTCATTCCAAATGTTACTATTATTGGCGGCGCTTACCCTAAAGGTGTAATTGCCTGAAGGTAATGACGGATAAGCCACGCTATTGGTCATGCTTTCAACCCATTCGGTTTCCAGTGGTTCTAAGCGCCATTTAAACTTCACCTTCTCAGGTACCGAAAAGCATAAGGCATCAAAAGTGAAGGAGATGTTATTGTCATCACTAGAGAGGTTTAATTGATCAGGTATGCCAAACCAAGGCACAATTGAATCAAACGCTGAGGCGTAGTTTTCTGATTGCCATTCTGGCCTTTTATAGGATAATTCAATGTCACGAATATAAATACTTGGAGGTAAAAAGTTGGTTCTTTTCTCCATTGGGTTGTAACGCATGGCACCTTTTATGGTGCCAAACCAGATGTGTCCTTCATTATCTAGGAAGTTAGCTGCGCTATTGTTTTCTATGCCGATAAAGCCATCGTATTTATCAAAGTTGGTAACGCCAATTACACTACCACTACTTGAAATAGACAACTTATCAACGCCATTTTGTGCCCCAGCAAATAAGTTACCATCCCTGTCCGCAATGATGGAGTATATATTGTCTCCTGATAAACCTAATTTACTGTCAAATACGGACCAGTTATTTCCATCATATCGGATTAGGCCATCGGTAAATGTGGCAAACCAGATGTTACCTGTTTTATCTTCAGCAGCCTGTATAATATTTGATGATGGGATATCCTGTCCCTCCAAAAACTGTGTAAACTCGCCATTTTGATACAAGATGATACCTCTTTGAGTAGATAGCCAAAGACGCTGTTGGCTATCCAATAGCATGTCCCCAATGGTATTCTCTTGCATGTTAGCGTTGTGTGAATTGAAAAAGGTAGCTTTGCCTTTTACACTTTTGATCAGACCGTGGTTGTATGTGGCAAAGTAAAATGTATCTGCTTGCTGCGTCATGTCAAGAATAGGAATTGGTTTTTTCCAACCATAACGCTCGTTAACAGCACGAGTTGTTTTGCCATCAAATTCCCATAGACCCTTTGCAGTTGAGAGCAATATTTTGCCAGAAGGAAGTTCGTGAAACCCAGTGATTATCATAAAATCGGGCAACTGCGTTTTGTTATAGGCCACAATCTTGTTTTCTTTTAGGGTGCTAAAGCCACCTTCTCGATCTGATAGGTAATACGTACCTTTAGAATCCTGATAAATGGAGATGATAATATTTTCTGTTAAGCCATTGGTCTTATTAACTGATACAAATAAGTTGCCGCTGTAACGCACTAATCCTGCACCATGGGTCGACAGCCAGATATTTCCTTCTGCATCTTGCAGAATATTATCAATGTTATTAATCGGAAGTCCATTGTTTCTGTTAAATAACTGCCACCCTTTTCTATTGTATTGAAGAAGACCATTATCCCTCAGTAAAAACCAATATGTTCCTTCTCTGTCCTGAAAACCTTTTTTAATTATGAGCCCTTCTGCTTCTTTGGGGAGTTTAACTTTTTTAATACCCTTACCGTCAATATGCACAACCAGTTCAGCCTTTTGTCCTTTTTTATGGTGCATCATCCATAGGTTTTTATTACGGTCACGTAGCAGTGGGTTTCGGCCTACTTTTTTGGTCGAGAAACTTTCATAAGGTGTGATGGTGTTGTTATTAAAAGTCACTAATTGTTTTTCGGTGCTAATTAGTAAACCATGCTTTGAGTCTGGTAAAATTCGAAAGATATAGCCATATTCATCAAACTTGTCTTTATGTTGCTCTGTAATATCAACGAGTTTTTTATCATTGAATCGATACAAACGCTGGTCGCCCGATATCATCCAAGCTAAACACCAGATGCTTCCGTCTGAGGTTTCACATAATTCAACCTTACTTGAGAAGAGTGTAGTGTCTGATTCTATGATGGCGTGATAATTATAGCCATCGTAATATTGGATGCCCTTAGGTGTTGTAATCCAGAGGTTGTAGTCTTTATCATGTAAAAGCCCTAGAATGATGTTGTCAAATAAGCCATCTTTTTTTGTAAACACTTCAAAATTTTTGCCATTAAAGCGGCATAGACCACCGCCATTTGTTGCAACCCATAAATAGCCGAATTGATCTTCAGCTACTGATTGTACCTCAGACTGAGGCAAGCCCTCTTCTAGCGAATATTGCTTAAAGTGAAATTGCTGTGCTTCAATGAAGTGAAGACTTAAAAGCAGGACAAGAATGGTAAGTAGTAAGTTGTGTTTCATGGGTCAACAATTACACTATAAATATAACTTTTTAACACATGTATTACAAATGACTTTTGACCACTAAATGCATTTAGTATTGATAAATGATATTGTATGTATTAAAATCTGAAATAGATAAATGGGATGAGGGTGTTTTGTTGAAGAAAATTAATTACATATAGCAGAAGGACCGAAAGAATAAGCTTCACCCATAGGGGGGACTTTACAAATCTAATTTTTATATTTCTTCTAAAAGTATCGGGCATCCAATGCATAATAAAGCCAAGTATGATTAAGCTAAAAAGGTAGGGCTGGCTGCCTATAATATGGCTTAACTCAATCGGTAGAAAAGCACGTGTTATGCGATCCAACATTACTTCTGCCGTTTGTAGTGAATCAACACGAAAAACAATCCATGTTAACATTACAAAATGAAAAGTGATCACCCAACCTACAGCTTTACCAATTTTGCTTGTTGGCCTAGTACGGCGTGTAAGAAGTTTATTAATGCTTAAGCCTACTCCGTGTAATGTTCCCCATATTACAAACTTAAGGGCCGCACCGTGCCATAATCCACCTACAAGCATGGTAAAAACAAGGTTGAAATAAGCCCGTACTTTTCCTTTCTGATTACCTCCTAATGGAATGTAAAGATAATCGCGTAGCCATGAAGATAGGCTGATGTGCCAACGCCGCCAGAAATCACTTAATGATGTGGCTTTATAGGGGTGATTAAAATTCTTTGGCAAGCGAAATCCGAGGAGTAAGGCCGCCCCTAGGGCTATATCTGTGTATCCAGAAAAATCGCAATATATTTGAAGGGCATAAGCGTATATGGAAGTGATCACTTCAAAACCAGAATAGGCTGTGGGGTGTTGAAAAACCCGATCGATAAAGTTTGTTGAGATAAAATCTGAGATGACTATTTTTTTAAACAAGCCTCCTATAATTAGTAAGATAGCCCACCAGATCCATTTCTCTGACAGTATGAGAGAACGGTATATTTGTGGTATAAAAGTTTTTGCCCGAACAATTGGCCCAGCGATTAACTGTGGAAAGAAAGAGACATAGAATCCAAAATCAATGACGTTACGCACTGGTTTAAGTTCCTTTCGGTAAACGTCAATGGTGTAACTAATTGTTTGAAAGGTAAAAAAAGAAATGCCAACAGGTAGGGCAATGTTGTCGATATTAAAAGATGTACCAAGCCCTTGATTTAGATAATGAGCTACGTAATCTATCGGCTCAACAGAAACATTAACAAGCGAGGTATAGAGGTCTAATATAAAATAGGTGTACTTAAAATACCCGAGTAAAGATAGGTTGATCAATAAGCTTAAGGCAAGCCATATTTTTCGCTCCCAAGGGCGTTTTCTTTTATATAGTAATAAGCCAATTGTATAGTCACTAAGGGTGGAAACAATCAGTAAAGAGAAGAAATAACCGCCGGTTTTGTAGTAAAAATACAAGCTAGCCATAAATAAGAAGGCGATACGTATCGATCTTTTTTTTTGAAGAATTGCATTAAACAGAAGTACAACACCAAAAAACAGCCAAAAAGCAATGTGCGTAAAAAGGAATAAATCCGACTGAGCAAGTAAATGTGTAATTGTTTTTTCCATTTACCTGATTGTTAACATTAAACTTGAATCTTGTTTTACCGGATCGCTCATGTGTTGCCACAGTGCATTGGTCAGTAGATTGGCTACTTCCTGTCCTCCTTTTCGTGATAGGTGAATGTAATCTGTCAATGCCCATGGTGGTGATTTGCGAGACCATTCAATAATGGAACCATCGCCGCCCATTGCATTGAATAGGTCAAAGTAGGCAAAGTCATACTCTAGTGCTATTGCTTTTTGTGCATGAGCTATTTTGTGCAGATGGTCATAGGACTGAATTTGTCCATTAGTTTTTTGAGCCGCATCTGAAATGCCAATGATTAAAATGGGAACATCAGGCAGAAAGGTTTTAAGTAAGTCGAATTGTTTGGCCAATTGAACCTTATAGAAATTGTAGTTGGGCGCCACGGTTGGGATTATATTGGTGCCGAATTGAAAAATGATTAGACCAATATCGAGGTGTTCGCACATGGCTTTAAACAATTCACCATTGGTGCGGTGCAACAAGGGCGAACTTTGGCCACGAAGTGCTATGTTATCAACCGTAACTCCGTTTGTGCTATCAAGTGCACACCCGAGGATATGCACATCGGCACTACTGCTTAGGTTAAATTTTAGACGAGGAGATAGCTGCTCAAATTCCCAGTTAATCTCGGTTAAGGCATCAGATGGTAGAAGGGTCTCGTTAATGACTTCTGTTGCTTTGATGGTTCCTTTGATTACAACAGAGTCGGTGTGTGGTGCAATAAACAAACGAACTTTTTGATAGTGAGAGGCATGTTTTTCGGCCCAACGCGATGGACTTATTTTAAAGGTACCACTTGAGTTGGCTTTTAACGAAGCTGTTTGGCCCATTAAGCCATAAGCTTTGTTGGGCAGTTGCCTTTTTCTATTGTAGATGCTGTGTATTTGCCAGTCTCCGTCACTGTCGAGCCAAACAGAAGGGTTAATACGCTGCGGATCATATATTGTGGTTAAGCCTGGGCCACTGCCGCCATATTTATTCTGAAAGGCTTCTCTGAGGTGGGCCGTAATGCGGTCGCCTTCTATTTGAGAATCACCAAAATGTAGGATGCGGATGTTTCGGTTTGTTTGTGATGTATTGCGCAATTGCTTGTGTAGTTTCGCGAGTTGATTAAGGAATAGAGGGGGGCAACTTAAGTGCGACCGTGCGATGATGGTGTCGTTAGTAACTTTAATGGTATCTGGGGGCAATAGTTTTAGGGTATCTCCTGTTAAGACCGTAAGAAATGCACTGTCAAAATCTACTATGGCGACCTCTTCTGGTGATTTTAACTGCCATTCGGAAGGTTTAAAAGGTATACGTATATATTTTACACATACAGATGCCAGTGCAAGTATCAGCAGGAAGTAGATACAAATACGTAAGTATTGATTCATTTAGGTAATTTCTTGTAAAATAAAAAAATCTCCTCTAATAACCTTAGGGAGATCTTTTTATATCACTTCTTTTAACGTTATGATTTACGTTTAATCTTTAATTGCTGACCAATCCACAATTTAGAAGTTTCAGACAAATCATTTAGTTTCATGATGTCTTTATTGGATATGCCAGTGTATTTTTTTGCTATTGACCATAAATTGTCACCCGAACGTACCGTATAATACTCATAATTAGCATCGATTGGTCCGTTCACCTTTGGTTTTCGGTTGGCGTTGGAACTGACAGAATTACTACTTAGCTTTTGTTTGTTTGCGTACGTCATGCTATTTATACGACCGTAGTATTCCGTTTTGTTCTTCGGTACATAAACTTTAAGCTTTTGACCTACTCGTATGGTGTTGCGCCTAACGTTATTCCAGTACCTCAAATCAGAGGTTCTTACATCGTACCAGTCGGCAATAAGGCCGATAGCATCACCCGATCGAACGGTGTAATAAACTGTTGCTTTGTTTTTTGGGGTATCAGGTGAATATTGTGTATACTCAGGTTTAATAGTTGTTTTACCATTTACAAAGTAACTGTCCCTTTTGTAAGCATAGATTGAATCTTCAAGTGCTGCAAAGTTAGAGGCGTGGTTCATGGCAAGCCTGAGGTCATAAGTGTTTCCAGATGGAACTAAGTCTTTTCGGTATTGCGGGTTTAAAGTCCTCAGATAGTCAACTTTAACATTAAGCATTTCGGCCACTTGCTTAAAGTGCAATGCTTGATTAATTGAGATGGTATCGGTCACTACCGGCAGGTTATTAGCCTTGGCATAAAGGTTGTGTTCTTTGGCATACTTAAAAGTATAGGTAGCTGCAATAAATGCTGGAACATAACCCCTCGTTTCACGTGGTAAATGGTAGTAAATTTGCCAGAAGTCGCGCTTGCCACCTGAGCGACGAATGGCTTTATTCACATTGCCTGGCCCACAGTTGTATGCCGCTATTACTAAGAACCAATCATCATAAATTGCATATAAATCATCTAAAAATTCAACAGCAGCTACAGTTGACTTATAAGGGTCGCGGCGCTCATCAACATACGAGTTAATTTTAAGGCCATACTGCTTACCAGTGTAGTACATAAATTGCCAAAGACCTGAGGCACCAGCTCTTGAATAGGCTATGGGGTTTAAAGCAGATTCAATGATGGGTAAGTACTTTAACTCCATAGGCATTTGGCGTGCGTCCAATTCTTTTTCGAACATTGGAAAATAATATTCGGATAAGCCCATCATGTTACGAACTTGCTCACGACGCCTGGTGGTATATAATTCGATGTGGTTTTTAACAATCGAATTATAAGTAAAAGGCATTGGTGAACTAATGTTAGCTATACGCTCAATATATACCGAGTCAGGTAGTTTGCCTACCGATGCGTGGGTAGAAATCGAATCGATGTGCAAATTATCAGTCGTTTTACTTATATACCACTGATTAACAAGGCTATCTAAGCATTCTTCGAGATAGGGAGGTGTGTCAAGTTCCGGAATTGGGTCAACTTCACTCTGTGCCACTAAATTTGCACTTATCATTATACTGGCTACGAGGGCCAATTCTTTCAACTTCAACATAAATCCTTAAAATTTAAATTTTAACTGCAAACCCATTCCAGCAAATTCACCAGGAGCTGGTGGCATCATAGAGGGTTGCACTACCATTGATAAATCATCACTGATGTCAAAATTATAGAAATGCGCGTCTACTGAGGCATCTACAATTTGTAAGGCATATAGTGTAATCATACCAATATAACTTAAGTCGCGATAACGTCTGTAATATTGTTTTTTGCTTTTCAAAGCATCTCTAAACCATTGTTCACGCTGATTATAAACTTCTTCTTCAGATATGCCTGGAGGAATAAATTGCAGATAGCTCTTATTATTAGGGTCTCTGATTACAAAATCGCGATAGGCGGCTTTATAATCGTTGTAAAATTTGGTGTTAAAATGAATGGCATATGCCAAACCACCGATTCCAGCATAGATTATCGGAATTTTCCAATATTTCTTATTATAGGCTTGTCCTAATCCTGGCAGTATAGCCGAATACATTGAGGCCTTATGTGGCGAATGTTTCTTTATAGCGTGAGGAGTAGCAACACGATCTCCTTCTATAAAGGCTGTGTCGTTCTGTGCTATATACGTGTCTGTCTTCTGTGCTTCGAGCGTGTTATACGAAAAAACGATAAACACACCTAAGCACCACAGCCATCTGTACTTGTTTTTTGTTGTGGTCAAACTTAAAGGTATTTCAAGCAAAACTAATGTTATGATTTTGCTTTATCCAGAATACTAATAATTTTTTCTAATTCGTCGTCTGATGTAAATGGAATAACGATTTTTCCATTTCCTTTATCAGTACGGGAGAATTGAATGTTTGTGCGAAAAAACGAAGACAGTTGTGTTTTCAATGCTTCGTATTCTTCAGGTAGATTTGCATTAGATTTTCCGGGTTTTTTAGCTGGAGTACTATTATTAAGGTCGCGCACCATTTGCTCAACCTTACGTACAGAGTAATCGTTCTTTATGGTCTCGTCAAAGATCATTAGCTGCGCCTGAGGATCTTCCACGCTAATAATCGCTCTAGCATGCCCCATGCCAATTTGTTTTTCAACGAGCCCCAATTGTACTTCAGCAGGCAATTTTAATAAACGCAGGTAATTTGAAATCGTGGAGCGTTTCTTACCCACACGTTCTGACATGCTTTCCTGTGTTAACTTACATTCTTCTATTAAACGTTGATAACTGATAGCTACTTCAATGGGATCAAGATCTTCACGTTGAATGTTTTCAACCAAAGCCATTTCAAGCATGGTGTCATCATCAGCTGTACGCACATAGGCAGGTACAGCTGTTAAACCAGCTATTTTAGAGGCTCTGTAACGTCGTTCACCAGCAATTAATTGGTACTTGTCTGGCCCAATTTTACGAAGGGTAAGTGGCTGAACAATGCCAATCTGTGTGATCGATTCAGCAAGTTCATTTAAACGCTCCTGATCAAACTTAGTACGTGGCTGCCATGGGTTAACTTCAATTTTTGATATATCAATTTCATTAATTGATGCTGCTGGTTTTGTTTCTCTTTTTTGAGTTACATCATCTGCATTTTCAATTAATGCCCCCAATCCACGTCCTAAAGCGTTTTTTCTTGCCATCTTTTTTTTATCAGTTGATCTATTGTTACTATATAGCTCGTGCTAAAATTATTTTTTTTCTGCGAGATTATTCTTTTTTAATAATTCGCGTGCTAAGTTAAGATAATTTATCGCTCCTTTTGATGTTGCATCATACATTACAACTGCTTTACCGTAACTAGGTGCTTCGCTTAATTTAATGTTTCTAGCTACTAAGGTTTCAAATACCATGTCGCTAAAATGACGTTGTACTTCTTCAACCACTTGATTTGATAAATTTAAACGTGAATCAAACATGGTTAGAAGAAAGCCTTCTATCTCGAGCTCGGGATTCAAGCGGCTCTGAATTATTTTAATTGTATTTAACAACTTGCCCAGTCCTTCAAGAGCAAAGTACTCGCATTGTACCGGAATCATTACAGAGTCAGCAGCTGTAAGCGCATTAACAGTAATCAGACCTAACGAAGGCGAACAGTCAATTAAAATAAAATCATATTGATCACGCAGTTGATCAAGTACTTTACCAAGTACCTTTTCGCGATCAGGTAAATTTAACATTTCAATTTCCGCACCTACCAAGTCAATGTGAGAAGGTAGCACGTGGAGGTGTTCTATTTCTGTTTGTAAGGTTGCTGTCCTTGGATCTGTCCCATCTATGATGCACTCGTAAATGCTATTCTCAACTTCTCTTAAATCAAAACCCAATCCTGAGGTTGCATTGGCCTGAGGGTCAGCGTCAACAATTAGTACTTTATACTCTAAAACAGCTAAACTAGCTGCTAGGTTAATAGCTGTTGTTGTTTTTCCAACTCCTCCTTTTTGGTTTGCCAGAGCAATAATCTTCGCCATATTTAGGTGTTTTTAGTGTTGAAGTTAAGGGCTACAAAATGGTTATTTTTTTTCTGAAAGCCAAAGATAAATTTTTTTCAAATATAGTTTAGCTAAGAAGAAAACAAACTGTTGTTACAAATTATTTCTTTGTTAAGTTGTGAGTTTAACAAAGCATTCTTCCAGAAGTTCCTGTTTATCAATGGGTACTACGCCTGGATGTTCGCAAACTAATCCGCCTGCCATATTAGCTATGCCAGCTACCATTTTTTCGTCTAATGCAGCCGCTAAACAAAGCGCACTTACACTAATTACTGTATCTCCAGCACCCGAAACGTCAGCGATGTTACGTATTTCAGCTGAGATGAAGTGATGATTTTTATTGTTTACTATCATCACGCCTTTTTCAGCCATAGTGACCATGAAATTGGTCATGCCTTGCTGTGTTAAGAATGCCTTAGCCGCTACCAAAAGGCCATTTTTATCTTTGCTGCTCACGTCAATTTTTAAGCCTTCTTGAAATTCTTTTAGATTAGGCTTAAAAAATGTAACACCTTGGTAGCAAAGGAAATTTCTTTTTTTAGGATCCACCAATGTAGGTATGCCTTTTTCATGAGATAGCTTTACTGTATGTGCTATGGTGGATGGTGTTAAAACGCCTTTGTCATAATCTTCAAAGATGATGGCATCAATTTTATAGGTGTTGAGTAATTCTTCAATGTGTTTCTGTAAAATTTGCTCTAAATCCGTTTCCAGCGGGTGATTCTCTTCTTCGTCTACACGGAGAAGGTGTTGGTTTTGACTGATGATGCGCGTTTTTATGGTTGTCATTCTTTGACTAGACGAAACAATACCCTCGGCAGGAAGATTGTTACTAGTGAGCAAGTCTTTAAAAATCTCACCTGATTCATCGTTACCAATAACAGAACACATAATTGGAGTGGCGCCCAAAGCTTGTATATTTAAGGCAACATTTGCAGCGCCCCCTAGTCGATTTTCTCTACCTGTAGTTGCAATAATTGGCACAGGTGCTTCTGGTGAAATGCGCGAAACATCGCCCCATAAATATGAATCAATCATTACATCTCCTACAATGAGGATGTGCATGTCATCAAACGAATCAAATATTTGAGAGAGCTCTTTGCGTGTCATATTACTTATCATTTGCTGCAAAGATAAAAAATTGGTGAACTTGAAGAAAACCTACTGTATTTAACTACTTCAATTTACGTTTTAATTGGTAGGCTAATTATCTGTTTGCCTAAGTTAAGGGCCAAACTTTAGCGCAAGGATAATGGTGATGCAGTGAAAACAGATGCTATCAGTCAGTTGCTTAGTTTTAGCAATCGCGTTTAGTTTCATATCAGCTATTAAGGTATGGTTTAGGCTGAAAGATGAAGCGTAAAGGGCACTCACCTTTATTTTGTAAGTAAATCTTATATTTGCTCAAAGAATAATAGAAAATTTTTGTTATGAAGAAATTTCGTTCGGTTTTTAGAGTATTGGCAATTAGTTTTTTGGTGTTGATGTTAGCTGCTTGCTCGAGCACAAAATTACAGACCAATGATAAAGCAGAGATATATAATTTACCTGATGGATCGCTCGTTTTGCTGAATAAGGGGAGTGAAATGAATTATATTATCGATGCAGAACAAAGGCAGGTAAGCTTAAATGGTGAGGCCCACTTTAAAGTGGTTAAAGGTGAAGTGCCTTTTGTGGTGAGTACCACTCATGGTTCCGTTAAGGTTTTAGGTACTGAGTTTAATGTTGTCAGTTCTGAAGATGAGCTTGGTGTAGAAGTAGATGATGGTGAAGTAGAAGTGTTGGCTAATAATGAGAAGAAAAGGCTAAAAAAAGGTGAGCGGGTGTTGTATAATGATGCTAAAAAGCTGTTTAAAAAGGGTAAGGCCGAGTTTAAACACCACATATGGACCGATGATTTTAAGGATGATATGCGCTATTTGGGAAAGGAAATTGAAAAGGGTGGTAAGAAATTAGGCAAGGGTTTAAAAAAGCTTGGAAAAGACATTGAAAAGAAGCTTGAATAGTATGGTCTGATACAATTAAAACATGAATTAGGTTATTCGTATTATAGCTGTGATGGCCAAAAAAAAGCGAGGTACCCGCTATAAGTACCTCGTTTGAATCATTAAAGTATATAATTCAGGCATCAAGAGTCAAACACCAAACTTTTCTTCAAAATCAGAAACCAATTGCTCAAGTTCGACTTTGAAGGTGGTGAGGTAATCGTCATAGTACTGTTCACCACTCTGTCGAGATCCATCGCTAAACACAAATTCTAGGTCAACGTACCAAACGCCTGGTTTAAGGGCTTGTTCATCTAGTTTAGCAACGGCATCTACTTTAGCAATTATTGTGTTGTCATTAGTGTATCTTGCGGTTAAACTCGCATGCTCTTGCAGTGCTTTTGCTAGTGCTTTAGCGTGTTCTTCACTATCCTCAGGTAATGCTTCAACCTTCTTTAGTTTATCATATATATCGCTAGTAAGCGCCTCAGTTGTTAGTGAAATAGCATTAATATTGAGTTGATTCGTTAGTTGTCTTATTGGCATGGTTTCATTTGAGGTATCAAAAGAAACTGATAAGTTATGCTCAATTATTGTTCTTGTATCGTGCCTAATTGCAAGTATCCAGTACCCATCTTGATCTTCACGGGCCATTTCACCAGTAAAAGTAAAAGGTTTAGGGTTGAAAGTCATACCCACCACTTCAAAGTGTCCATTTTCATCTAGTTTGTTAGAGATGTTAGTGGTAAGTATAAGCTCATCTTTAACTTTGATGTTTAGTCTTAATGTGGTGAGAATTTTATTGAGGGTCTGACTACTGGCAAGGTTTTGTCCTTTATTCAGGAAATTAGCATTGCTGGTTTCCAAATCTGTAATTGTGAGACAGGCTGTATCAGCTACCAAGTCATCTGTTGCTGGAAACTTAAAGGCGATTTCTGAATCATGCGCTTTCGTTTTTACGAAAGCTTGTGTTTGCTTATCCCATTGCCAAGTGCCATAGCCATCCGCTTTTATGGCATTACATTGACCCTCCTCATTAAACATGATGCTCGTTAACTCATCGAAGTAACAATCGGCAGGCTCATTCTCGTTCATAAGCTTACCAATGTTTATAATTGAGGCAAAAAAGGCTTCCTTGCCATCCAGGTTTTTGCCTTCCAGTCGTTTAGACATTGAAAGGCATATGTTGGCAAAGTCTGTTTTGCCAAGTTTTATAATGTCGTCGTTTAGCTCTTGTGTGCTTAATTCAAGCATGTTTTTATCTTGTTCTGCACCTCTAGAGCTATAAACATCACTCATGTCTTCGCTACTACACCCTGACATGCCTAATGTTATAAGCCCTACCAACCCGACGTTTAATAAACGTTTCATACTTTCTTGTTTTCCGTTAATTTCAACAGTTGACCTACAATCTACTTTCTTCCCAACTATAAGACAATGCTATTGTTGTTTTCACGTATTCAATTACGGTATTTTAATTGAAAGGTTTTGGAGTCCAACCAAAACACCTTTAGTATAGCTTAATGCTATGGACGTTTTAATGACTTTTATAGGAGATAATTATGATATGCTTTGCATGTTTAATAAGCGCATTAGTATGAGGTCCTTTGCGTTGACTAGTTAGGAGTTTAGTGTCACTTGTTTATCTGTTTGATTTTAATATTGATGAATGGAGGTTTTGTTTTGATAAACACGCTTTGTGGGACTATGAGTGTTGATTTTCTGGTGATTAAGCCTTTTGTGTCAATCAATCTTTATTTTTTGTTCTGTATAGAATATATTATATTGATTCATAAATAATAATTTATAATACAGCTGTTTATGTTGTATTAAGGCGTTTTGTTATTTGGTCTTTTCTAAAAAAAAGCATTCAAGTAGATTGGGAATTCGTGTTAAGTAAAAGGGCTGCTCTAACCTAGAGCAGCCCTTTTTTGCATTTAAAACAACCTTATTGATAGTTAATAATTAGGCATCTTGTAAGAATGCATGAACATGTTTGGCTGCTTCCCGACCTCTGGCAATGGCGGTCACCACTAAACTAGCACCTGTAGCTGCATCACCTGCTGCAAAAACATTAGCCCTATTGGTTCTGAACTGCTCATCTACCATGATATTACCGCGTTGGTCAAGCTTTAAGCTAAATTCATTAACCAGTCCTTCGTGCACAGGACTCACAAACCCCATTGATAATAGAACAAGTTCAGTGTCCATAACAAAAGAGGTGTTAGGCCGTTCGTGCATTATCCATTGACCTGTATCGCTTTTACGCCACTCTACTTCAACTAATTCCACTTGTTTAACCTTGCCATTTTCACCTATGAAACGTTTAGTGTTTAAGCTCCATTTACGATCGCAACCTTCAGCATGGGAGGTTGATGTTTTAAGTGTGTTGGGCCAGTAGGGCCAAGGATTTCCAGAGCCGCGTTTAACCGGAGGCTTTGGTAAAATCTCTATTTGCGTTACTGTTTTTGCTTCTTGACGGTTTGAGGTGCCTACGCAATCGCTGCCCGTATCACCACCACCTATTACGAGTACATTTTTTTCTTTGGCTAAGAGGCGTTCTCCATTTGTAAACTGCTCGCCACGGTTTACCTTATTTTGCTGTTTCAGAAAATCCATTGCAAAATGAATGCCTTCTAGATCTCTTCCTTCTATTGATAAGTCGCGTGGTTTCATGGCACCAATCGTTAAGATTACAGCATCGTAATCCTTTTCAATTGCTTCCCCTTTGATGTCATGGCCAACCGTAATACCGGTTTGAAATATGATGCCTTCGTCTTCAAAGATTCTTATACGTCGATCAATTACTTTTTTATTAAGTTTAAAATCAGGAATGCCATAACGCAATAAACCGCCAACAGCATCGTCTTTTTCAAATACAGTAACCCAGTGGCCTGCCTGGTTGAGCTGATCGGCCACGGATAAACCTGCAGGTCCTGAGCCAATTACTGCTACTTTTTTCCCGGAACGAGTCTTAGGCACTCGTGGTGCTACAAAACCCTCGTTGAAGGCCCGTTCTACTATCGATGCTTCATTTTCTCGTATGGTAACGGCTTCATCATGAATGGCTAAAACACAGGATTTTTCACATGGACTAGGACAAATTCGCCCTGTAAATTCCGGAAAGCTATTGGTAGAATGGAGGATGTCACTGGCTAACTTCCATTCGCCTTTATAAACGGCATCTTGCCATTCAGGTATTTTACTGCCAACGGGGCAAGCCCAATGGCAAAAGGGAACACCGCAATCCATACATCGGGCGGCTTGAAGGGTACGATCGGCTACATTAAGCGTTTGTTCTACTTCACCATAGTCATCAATTCGTTCACTAACGGGCCGGTAGCCACCATCTTTCCGCGCATATTTAATAAAACCTTTAGGATCTGCCATATTCTATTTTTTTAAAGAAATCGGGGTGGCTCCTTTGAGCCTTTCACTCATTCTCTTATGCCCCCGATTTGCTTTTCTAACTACTTCGATTAATTATTTTGAACATTACTTTGAGGCGTTGTGAGATGTTTTGTTATTCTCTAATAAAAGGCGTGTCTTCCGTCTCACGTAGTTTGCGTTCAAGTACCTTTATTTTTTGTTCCTGCAACACCTTCTTGTATTCAAACGGGATCACTTTTACAAATTTTGGAAGGTACTGTGTCCAGTTCACAAGTATTTGCTGTGCTTTTGTACTATTGGTGTGTAGTAAATGCTTATTTAGCATATGCTGTAATTCTTGTACATCAACGGCATCTTCTACAGGCGACAAATCCACGAGCCCTTTGTTACAATAATAATCAAGATTGCCACCTTCATCTAGCACGTATGCAATGCCCCCACTCATGCCGGCTGCAAAGTTTCTACCAGTAGATCCCAGTACCACAACTCGGCCGCCAGTCATGTATTCACAGCAGTGATCACCAACGCCTTCAACTACAGCATGAGCACCCGAGTTACGAACAGCAAAACGTTCACCAGCCACCCCTCTCACATAAATGTGGCCATCGGTAGCACCATACAATACCGTGTTGCCAATAATGATGTTTTCTTCAGGCTTAAAACTGGATCCATTGGGAGGAACAACGATAATTTTTCCGCCTGAGAGCCCTTTTGCCATGTAATCATTGGCATCTCCTTCGAGGCGGAAGCTCACACCCCGTGACAAAAAGGCACCAAAGCTTTGTCCTGCTGAACCATGGAAGGTGCAATTGATGGTGTTTTTGGGTAAACCCTCTTCACCATACATTTTCGATACTTCACCTGATAACATAGCGCCCACCGTACGATCGGTATTGATTATGTCGGATGCCATCCAGACTTTAGATTGATTAAGTAAGGCTGCTTGTGCCTGTTTAATTAAGCTACGATCAAGGACATCATCCAATTTATGGTCTTGTGTCGTTGTATTTTTTATAGGGTATTTCTTTCCTTCTTTTGGGAAATAAAGTAATCGGCTAAGATCAACGCCTTTAGATTTCCAATTATTAACTTCGGTGTTCTGTTCCAATAAGTCAGTACGACCAATAATCTCATCTAAAGATTTAAAGCCTAACTCCGCAAGGTGTTCGCGCACTTCTTCAGCTATAAAAGTAAAGAAGTTAACAACATACTTATACTTGCCAATGAAGCGTTTGCGTAGAACTTC
>Ga0193951_1000265_pt1 | contig 24442 bp, 15 predicted proteins | sample BB_2_MG_FD_140370 | JGI IMG/M metagenome (GOLD analysis project Ga0193951, IMG submission 140370) | Microbial mat bacterial communities from the Broadkill River, Lewes, Delaware, United States - BB_2_MG | ecosystem: Environmental > Aquatic > Freshwater > River > Microbial mats | place: USA...
CACATAATCTCCATCTGCATTTACACCTCCAATAGATAAGACAAGTGGTGAATCTGCAGGTGCACCAACAGTTTGCCAATCGGTAGCACCAGAATTGCCTGCACTCACAACTACTAAAATGCCCTTTTCTGCCGCAATGGAGGCTCCTTTAGTAATATAAGTGGTTTGCCCATTCATATCGGCTGGTGTATAGTTGTAATTAGGATTATCATATGTTTGATATCCTAAAGAGGTATTAATCATATCTACTCCAAGACTATCTGCACGCTCTGCAGCTTCTACCCAATAACTTTCTTCTACAGGATTTTCACTTCCGGAATCTTCTGTTCTAAACACATAATAAGACGCATCTGGTGCAGTGCCAACAAACTCATTTGCAATAAATCCAGCCATAGTACTGAGTACTTTTGTACCATGGTTATTGTCCGCAAAATCATAAACTGCAGTAGTTCTATCTACAAAATCGTAGCCTCCCTTTAAGCCACCATTTTCTCTTAAACGTTGAAAGGCATCCATGGTATTAACATTAGGAAAACCAGCATCCATTACTGCAATGGTAATACCTTGGCCTGTAAAATCTGATAGATGCAATTCATCGACATTAATCATTTCTACTTGGTTTTGGGTATCTCCATAAGTAAAAGCAATGGTTGACTCTTCTATTTCTGTTTTGTTGAATACCGAAGCACTTCTTAAGGATGTGTTTAAGTTCTGATTTGCAAAATCAATACGGTCTACAAACGTCAAATTACCTAGTACATTTATAGCGTCTTCCGTTCCTCTGACATGAACCGCATTAAACCATTTTGATTTAGCCATTACTACGATTCCTGTTTGACTCTTTATATCTGTGATATAAGCCTCGTTAACAGGCACATCGCGTTCATCTATTGCAATGTTGTGATTCTGTTTTCTATCGATAGCTTTTTGAGTTAAGATACTTAAAGGATTGGCTATTGCCGCATCGACATTTGGTTTGTCTGTAAAGTAAATCCAAGCATCTTCTTGTGCAAAACTCGTTGTTAAGACAAGTAGAAATAGTATCGTAGTAATAATGTTTTTCATAGGATTAGGTATCTTAATTATACTCACCATATTTTATGAACAAAAAAGACTCATCATAGCACTGCATGAAGATTTGTCAACATCTATCAGACGAATTATAAGATGGGCAAGTTAAGAAATAACTCCCGATCCTAGCAATTCATCCTCTAAATACCATGCTACAAATTGACCTTCTGTTATGGCTGATTGTTTATTTTCAAATTCCACATACATCCCTGAAGCAACTTTATGCAAAGTAGCTTTCTCTAAGGTCTGTCTATATCTTATTCTAGCTAAAACAGCCATGGTGTCTCCGTCTTTTAAAGCTAAATCTTCTCGTACCCAATGCACCTCATCATTAGAAACAAATAATACATTTCGGTAAAGACCAGGATGATGTTTACCTTGACCTGTGTAAATGATATTTTCATTAACATCGGTATCAATTACAAATAATGGCTCTACAGTGCCACCAACACCCAAACCTTTTCTTTGACCTTTAGTAAAGTAATGAGCGCCTTGATGTTTCCCAACCACTTTACCATCGGCAAGATGATAGGTAGGTTTCTTTGACACCATTTCTAATTCTTGAACTTTAGTGTCAAAAGTGGGAAGTGCTTTGTTGTAAATTTCAGATGTCTCATCAACCTCAACAATAACTCCTTCTTTTGGCTTTAATTGTTGTTGTAAAAACTCTGGTAATCTCACTTTACCTATAAAGCAAAGTCCTTGAGAATCTTTCTTTTCTGCAGTGATTAAACCTTGTGCTTTAGCAATTTCTCTTACTTCAGGTTTTAGCAACTCTCCTACCGGAAATAATGCTTTTGCGAGTTGTGACTGCGACAATTGACATAAAAAATAAGATTGATCTTTATTAGGATCAGCTCCTGCCAATAATTGATGAATTTGTTCGCCGTCTTTTTCAACAGTTGCTTTTCTGCAATAGTGCCCTGTTGCCACATAATCTGCACCCAATTCTAAAGCGATATCCATAAATACATCGAACTTTATTTCGCGATTACAAAGTACATCTGGGTTTGGAGTTCGCCCTTTTTCGTATTCGTTAAACATATAGTCTACAATACGCTCTTTGTATTGCACACTTAAATCTACAGTCTGAAAAGGAATTCCTAATTTATCCGCGACCAACATAGCATCGTTACTATCCTCTAACCATGGACATTCATCTGAAATAGTCACTGAATCATCGTGCCAATTTTTCATAAAAAGTCCAATAACCTCATAGCCTTGCTCTTTTAAAAGATAGGCTGCAACACTAGAATCTACTCCACCCGAAAGTCCAACAATGACTGTTTTCATAATATATTATTCCATTTTATATGAATGTTAGTTCGAGTGATTTCGATTTATTTTTAATCGGAATTGCCTTGAGAACATTCTTAACATAAATTACTGCTCGCCACAAAATTCTTCATAGAAAATGAATTCCATTGAAAGTGACACAACGCAACTGGTAGGTTGCGTCTTTCTTAGTTCGAAAAACTTCGGCAAAATTACAAATAAAAAAGGCAATCCTATTAAGATTGCCATTCTGAAATTCTATGGATTAGATAGCATAAAACTATTCCTTATGAGATATTACTTCTTGTGTTGTATGATTTATTTCCTTTATCAGTTTTCCTTCATTATAATACATCCAAATACCTTTTTTCTGGCTATTACTATATTGACCCTCTGAAGTTTTATTTCCAAGGGCGTCATAATTAATAGTTTTACCTTCCAGTTCACCTTCTTTATAATGGTTTTGTCGTAGTAAAATTCCATCTTCGGAAAACCATTGGGATTCTCCGTCTAATTTTCCATTTTTGTAATGCGCTTGCTCTGCAACCAAGCCATTCTTAAAATACACCAAACGTTCTCCGTGAAGTAAACCTGATTCGTTATAATGTTCTTCAATCATTTTTTTTGAAGAATTTTTGTGATAAAATACCCAAGGACCAATAAATCGTTTTCCATTCATTTTACCTTCACTAATCACCTTTTTAGTAGATGCTAAGAAGGTTACATCTGCAATACTATCGTTTTCATTAAACACTTTTATAGCACTTAACACGCTTTTTCCGCCAGATAAAGTATAGAACTTAAACGAATCGATTTCCTTTCCATGTTTAAAAACTCCTTCGTAACGTTTCTCCTTAGTATTATGGTAGTTTTTAGTCCATAATCCGTGGCGAAGCCCCTCTTTATCGTATTGATTTACTGTTTTTTGCGCATAGGCAGATGTTAAAAATACTGTTAAAGTAAAAAGCAAACAAATATTTTGTTTAATCATTTTGTAATTTTGTTAAACAAACCGGTCGAGGTTTGAATGTTGAACACTTTAAAAACTCAAAACAATGAAAATTATTTTAAAAAACTTCAAATTACTTACAGTATTTCTATTAGTGATCGGTATGACCTCTTGTAGTGATGATGATGACAATGGTACAACAGTAACAACGACTACAGTCGTTGATGTTGCCTTAGAAAACAATTTAACGTCTTTAGCTGCTGCGTTACAAGCCACAGACTTAGTGACCACTTTACAAGGTGACGGTCCTTTTACGATTTTTGCGCCAAGTAATGCTGCATTTTCACAACTTTTATCGGATACTGGTTTAGATTTAGATAATTTATCTACAGAGGAAGAAGCTTTAGTTAGAAATATTTTATTGAATCATGTTATTATCGGTTCAACAATCACTTCTACCAACCTAGTCGATGCAGGTTCTGGTTATACCAACACTGCTGCTACAGGACCAAACGATGCCAATCTCAGTTTATATTATACGACTTCAAACGGAGTCATGCTAAATGGAAGTTCTACGGTAACAAGTGCTGATAACATTGCAACGAACGGTATTGTTCACATTGTAGATGAAGTTATTGGTCTACCAACTATTGCGACTTTTGCTACGACAAATTCAGCGTTATCTAATTTAGTTGCTGCATTGCAATTAGCTGATACTGCAACACCTACTGTACCATACATTTCTACTGTTTCTGATGCTTCAGCTGGACCATTTACAGTGTTTGCTCCAACAAATGATGCCTTTGCAAGTTTATTATTAGAATTAGACCCTTCAGGAAATACAGCCCTTGGAGATTTAGACCCAGCTACTGTTGATGCTGTCCTAACCTATCATATTGTGAGTGGCAATATTCAATCTAGCAGTTTACCAAATGGCACTGTTGTGACTATTGGAGGTGATATCACTGCAGATAATTCAGCATTTACACTTACAGACCCTAATGGAAGGGTAAGTAACATTGTAACAAGTTTAGTAGATATTCAATCCATAAATGGTGTAGTACATGTCATTGATACCGTTTTACTTCCTATGCAAGAAAATTAAAAATAGAGGTGATGACCTCATTCATTTAAGTTAAGTTGATTAATTAGTTTAGGTTAAGGTTCAAACAGTAAAACGTTTGGGCCTTTTCTTTTTCACCATACATTATAGAACCGTATTATTTGTATCTCATTACAGACTTGAACACAAGCTGTCAACATAAAAAACGTTTTGCGTAAATTATAGAACCACTTGTAGTCTTTTTGATTTGCTTAAGAAGCACTAATAAGAATAAAAAAAATAGCCTTAACAAAATTGCTGAGGCTATTTTTTTATAAGTAGAGAAGTAATTATTTCTTTCTCCCTTTCTGTTGTGCTTGTTTTTGTTGTTCAGCTTGCTCCATCATCTCAGCCATTTTCTTCTGAAACTTACTTTGTTTCTTAGGCTTCGTTTTACTCACTTCAATTTTAGCTAATACCTTATCTTCATCAATGATATAGTTTTTAATAACTAACATGATACCGATACTAATTAAGTTAGATATAAAGTAATATAAACTTAAACCAGAAGCATAATTATTGAAGAATATTAACATTAAGATTGGAGAAAAGTATATCATATACTTCATCATTTTCGCCATATCTGGCATTCCTTCTTGGGTTGGCTGATTTGCCATTTGCTGACCAGTGGTCATTTTCATATAAAAGAATATTGCGATCGCAGCTAAGATTGGAAATAAAGCGACGTGATCACCATATAATGGTATATGAAACGGTAAATCTAAAATAGAATCATAAGAACTTAAATCATCTGCCCAAAGGAAGCCTTTTTGTCTTAATTCAAAAGCTGTTGGGAAAAACATAAATAAGGCATAGAACACTGGAATTTGCATTAAACCAGGCAAACAACCACTCAATGGGCTTGCACCAGCACGACTTTGAATAGCCATAGTTTCTTGCTGGGCTTTTAATTTATTATCCTTATATTTTTCTCTTACAGCATCTAATTCTGGTTTTAAGATTTTCATCTTAGCCTGCGATAAGAACTGCTTGTATTGTACAAATGATAATACAATTTTTACTAGAATCGTCATTACAATTATGGCAATACCATACGGTAAGAATCCACTAAGAAAACCAAACAGTGGAATGAATAATACTTTATTTATCCATCCAAAAATTCCCCAACCAAATGGAATACTTTCTTCTAAACCTTTATCGTATTGTTTTAAGGTCGCATTATCTGTAGGTCCATAATACAATCCTAAATTTCGATTTATTTCACCTCCATTATAAGCCAAAGGAATTTTAGAAGTATATAATTTAGTATATAATGTATCTATTTCTTCATCCTCTACTAAATCTAAAGATGTTAATGCTGCCTTTTTAAATGGAAGATCATTAGCCACTAAAATAGAACTAAAAAAGTGCTGTCTGTAAGACAACCATTCTACATCTTCAGCTGTTTCATCATCATCACTCGCTTGCGATAATTTATCTACTTTACCATCATCGTACATATACGTTAATCTTGTATAACGGTTTTCGTAGCTTATACTTTTTGAATGACGGATGTTTTTTTGCTTCCAATCTAACTCTATAGGCTGAGAGGTATTGAATACACCATTAAGACCTTGAGATTTAATTGAAAAATCAATCATATAATCCTTAGGCTTCAATTCGTAACGGTATTCTAAATATGCTGTTTCAGAGACTTTAAGCTTCATAGAAACCACAGTGTTCTCACCGCTTTTGCTTACCGAAGGTTCAAAAGGAAAATCTTGTGTATTTAAAGTTCTATTGTCCGACGTTCCGAATTGAATATTAAAAGCACTATTATTATCCTTTACCATATAAACTGGCACAGAATCGTAATCTACAAAGTGCTTCAGCTTCACTTCTGCTAAATGACCACCTTTATTGTTAAATTTCAATTCAAATACCTCCGTTTCAACAGTCGTTTGTTTATCTGCTGCTGACGGCAATGTTAATGCATATGCAAAATCTCCTACTTTGTTTTGAAGTGCTGCTTTTTGGGTAGAATCTAAAACTTGCGTTTGAGTTGTATAATCAGCCGAAGTCGTAATTAAAGATTCATTTTGTTTGCTTTGCATTGTCTCAGCTTCCACCTGCTCTTGCTCTGCTTTTTTCTGTGCTTCAAGCTCTTCTGGAGTGGGTTGATTTTGGTACATAATGTATAATAGTATACCAAATATGAGAACAAATCCTATTATGGATTTAACGTCGAATTTCTTTTCTTCCATGTTTAATTTTCAGTTTTAGACCTGTCATGTGAAATACACCTAACAGGTCTTGTGTGGCTATCCTTGGGTAACTCAAATTGTTATCCAAAGTATTCGTGTACGTCAAAGTGACATACGTTTTTTTACTTCTTCTTTTTCTTATTATATTTTAAGGCGGCAGCAACAAATGCCACAAATAATGGATGCGGATTCTTTACTGTACTTTTATATTCTGGGTGATATTGTACACCAACAAACCAATCATTTTCTGGGATTTCTATAATTTCTACTAAACCTGTATCCGGATTACATCCCGTTGCTTTCATTCCAGACGCTTCAAATTGCGATTTGTAATCATTATTAAATTCAAAACGGTGTCTGTGTCTTTCGGTAATCGTTTCAACATTATAAACTTTATAGGCCGTACTATCTTTTTCTAAGTTACAGTCCCATGTTCCTAATCGCATGGTTCCTCCTTTGTTTACAATACCTTTTTGAGATTCCATTAAATTAATTACCGGATCTGGAGTCTGCTCATCCATCTCAACAGAATTCGCTTCTTTAAGATTTAGTACATTTCTTGCATATTCTATTACAGCCATTTGCATACCTAAACAAATTCCTAAAAATGGAATATTTTGTTCTCTCACAAAGCGTACAGCATCAATTTTACCTTCAATACCGCGTTCCCCAAAACCTGGTGCCACTAAAACACCATCTAAATGACCGAGTTTAAATTCTATATTACTTTCCGATAAATATTCAGAATGAATAGGTTCTACATTAACTTTAACTTCATTTTCTGCACCTGCATGAATAAACGATTCTAAAATAGATTTATAAGAATCTTGAAGCTCTACATATTTTCCAATTAAGCCTATAGTAACCTCACTCTTAGGATTTTTATGACGCTTTAAAAAGGCATTCCAACGTTTTAAATCTGGAACATCATTTTTTAGTTGTAACTGATTTAAAACTACCTTATCTAAACCTTCTTCCAACATTAGGTTAGGCACATCGTATATGGTAGAAGCATCAATAGATTCTATAACCGCTTCTTTCTTTACATTACAAAAACGCGCTAATTTGGTTTTTATACCATCGCTAAGCGGATGCTCTGTTCTACACACCAAAATATCAGCTTGTACTCCACTCTCCATCAAAGTTTTTACACTATGTTGGGTAGGCTTTGTTTTTAATTCCCCAGCTGCAGATAAAAAAGGAACTAGTGTTAAATGAATGACACAAGTGTTGTGTTCGCCTAAATCCCATTCCAACTGACGTACTGCTTCAATATAAGGTAAGGATTCTATATCACCTACTGTACCACCAATTTCAGTAATAACAATATCATAATCTCCAGAATTCCCTAATATTTGAATTCTACGCTTAATCTCGTCGGTAATATGTGGAATAACTTGAACTGTTTTTCCTAAAAATTCACCTCGTCTTTCTTTATCTATAACACTTTGATAGATTCTTCCAGTGGTAACATTATTGGCTTGAGATGTCGGTACATTTAAAAAGCGTTCGTAATGTCCTAAATCTAAATCCGTCTCGGCTCCATCATCCGTTACGTAGCATTCACCATGCTCGTAAGGATTTAGTGTACCTGGATCAATATTAATGTATGGATCTAATTTTTGGATGGTTGCTCTGTAACCTTGTGCTTGAAGGAGTTTTGCCAAAGATGCAGCAATAATGCCTTTTCCGAGAGAAGAAGACACGCCTCCAGTGACAAAAATGTATTTAGGGTTTGTGGTCATGATACGTTTTTAAACGCAGGCAAAATTACAAAATTTAATGAGTTATTCCTTATTTGTTTATCGTTTGTTAATATGTTATTGTTTCTTAACATCACTTAAGAAAGACAACAACCTTAATTACTGATTTACAACCCTATATAGACTAACACATCTAATCTTATACAATCTTAGAATACAAGGTTTCCTCATTTAAGAGACTATGGTATTTTTAAAGCGCATCATTTTGAAAAATATGTAGCATAATTGCAAGACTTTTTGTGTATAATTAACATGGTTGAATGTTTAAAATATTTCAGCTACCTTCGTTAACGATGAATTAGAAGCCCTTTTCTTTTCATCTTTATCTGTAGATACTTTTTTAGGCTAATGAAAACCAAATTACATATTTTTAAAACTGTAGCTAAGCATTTAAATTTTACTAAAGCTGCTGAACAACTTTATCTTTCGCAGCCTGCTGTATCAAAAGCTATTAAAAATTTAGAACAAGACTATAAGACCACCCTTTTTATACGAAAAAGAAACTCTATAGAACTGACAGCAGAGGGAAAATCTTTTCTAGTTTATACCAATAAGGTTTTAGCTATATATAGTGAAATGGATGAGAAATTTCTTCATAGAAAAGGTGATTTTCCAGATGTCATCAATTTTGGTGTGAGCACCACGTTATCTAACTACATTATTCCAAAAATTATTGCAAAATTTAGAGTACAGCATCCTGAAACCACCTTTACTATTGAAAGTAATAATTCTGAAAACATCGAAAATTCTATTCTAAATGAAGATATTGACTTCGGAATTACGGAAGGGAGTTCTACAAACCCCAAATTACAATTTGAAAAATTTATTAAAGATGAGATCGTCCTTGTGACTAACGTTAAGAATACAGCATACCCTAAGGGTAGTATAGATATAAGCTTATTACAATCGATGCCAATGGTGGTACGCGAAAAAGGATCTGGCACCAAAGTTATCATCGACAACTTTTTAACCGATTATGAGGTAACAAAGCTCAATGCTGTAGTTTCTTTTAATAGCACTGAAGCTATTAAAAATTACTTATACCATTCCGATCATTATGCCCTTCTTTCCATACACTCTATAGCTGATGATGTAGCCAACAATAAACTTAAAATTATAGATATTAAAAACTTAAGTATTGAAAGGTGGTTTTACTTTGTAAAAAGAACAGGCTATATCTCTAATACTTTTGAGCAGTTTAAAAATTTCACACGTTTAAACTATAACTTTTAGTTATCCATGAGAACAAATTAATTTGCTTAAAAGTTATTAAAGGCCATTACTTTTGTATCAAATACCACACAACGATATGAAAGTTATAGTTTCAAAAATAATTTATGTTCTTATAATTGCAGTAGTGCTTTTCGGATTTGTTAATAGTCCAACAGCATTAATTTTAGGATTTATATATACTCTTATTTTTAGAAATCCCTTTCAGAGAAATAACCATAAAGCTATTCATTATTTTCTAAAAATTTCGGTTGTAGGATTAGGTTTTGGAATGTTAATTAAAGAGACCATAGAAACGAGTAAGGATGGCTTTAACTTAACGGTTTTATCTATAGTTTTAACTCTCTCTCTAGGATTAGTACTCACCAAACTTTTAAAATTAGATTTAAAATTGGGTCATTTGGTTACCTCCGGTACTGCGATATGCGGTGGAAGTGCTATTGCCGCAATTTCTCCAGTAATTAAGGCAAAAGGAAAAACAATAAGTATCGCTTTAGGTATTGTGTTTTTATTAAATTCTATAGCATTATTTGTGTTTCCTACAATTGGTCATTTTTTAAATTTAACACAACAACAATTTGGTTTATGGTGTGCCGTTGCCATCCACGATACCAGTTCTGTAGTTGGAGCGTCTTTGGGTTATGGTGAAGAAGCGTTACGTATTGCTACTACAGTAAAATTGTCCAGAACACTTTGGATAATTCCGCTATCTATTGGCTCTATGTTTTTATTTAAAACTAAAGGAGAAAAGATTAAAATCCCATACTTTATACTGTTATTTATTTTGGCAATACTGATTAACAGCTTTCATATTTTACCAGAATCTACAACACATTTCATTGTTGATTTATCTAAGAGATTACTGATAATTACACTATTTCTTGTAGGAACTTCAATATCTGTAAAGGACTTAAAATCAACAGGGTTTAAGCCTCTACTGTTAGCTCTGACATTATGGCTATCTATCTCCATATTTTCATTGGTTTATATCTTAAACTAGATATAGCGAATTCCATTGCAGTACTATTAAAACTGGGCTATTTCTTAAAATCTCTACGTATTGTATAAATTAAATCTTCTAAACCGTTGATTTTAATATCACACATTTGTGCCATCATACGGCCAAGTTTACCCTCAGGAAAACCTTTTTGCTGATACCAGATATAGTAATACTCTGGAATATCTATTAAATATTGGTTTTTATATTTACCGAATGGCATCTTGTAATGTGCCAATTCAATTAGAACTGTACCGTCTAATTCCATTTAATTAAATTTAAGGGTCAATGAAGTATCAATGGTGATGACTGAAAAAATTACAGCAATTTGTAATTTCTAAATTTTTGTAATTCTTTTTGAATCTCCATCTCCCATTTTTGCTGCATTTCCCTATTCATAGAATGATTAGTTTCCTCATCATAATGTTGTTGCGTTTCATTAACAGCCTTGTTAATTGCAGTATGCAACCGCTTCATCTGCTCTTTAACGTTTTGATTGACAACCAATTTTTCTATTTGTGCTCTAAATTTACGTGCATAAAGTTCCGTAATATCAAAATGCAATTGCTCGTGCGCTAAAATATAAGCATCTCCTTTATCTTTTATATACCAAGATTTATTAGGATAAAAATGCGCTTCAACCGTAGTTGTGAAGTCAATAATTCTATCTCCAGATGTTTTTACAGAATAGCCAAACGTAATACCAGATGCTGTTAAGGCTACAGCATCAGACTTAGAATTGGGTGTTCCTTTAAAATCCTCCCACGTAAGTTTAGCCGATTCATTCCAGGTAACAGACACGTCATTAGGCGTACTTCCTAAAAAACAAATGGCTAATATTATGATTAAATTTTTCAAACGTAATGATTTCGTTTTAAAAGTAAACCCTTTTTATTAAGGTGACAGATAAATTCCGATATAAGACCAAGAAACGGCTATTAATCGTAGTTAAGAATCACTATTCAGCTTTTACAACTCTTAGATTATCGTATTTTACAATGTATACAGCTTCATTGACGTAGCCACCAGATGGCGATTTATTATATCTGAATTTATTCTCAATATATTCAGTAGCTATAGAATTAATAGAAGCATCGTATAAGTTTTCAGCTGAAGCTAAACGCATTAAAAGATCTAAAGTAATATCAAAACCACGTGCCACATATTTACTTGGAGTTACTCCGTAGTTTTTACGGTAAGCTTCCACAAAACCGTTTACATTAGATTCATCGTAGTCTTTATGAACCGAAGGAAAGTGAAATTGAAGATTTGATAAGTTATTATTATCAATATCCTTACTTTCAAAGGCTTTACCTTTATTTAATGTTGCTAAAATAATTTCAGTATCATCAACCGCTAAAGCGTTTAACATACTAACAACACTAGAAGCCAAGGATGAATTATCGGTCTCTAAGAAAACAAATGTTCTACCTGCAGAAAACACATTTTGCAAATTAGCATGGTAAATATAATACGCGTCTTTAGTTTTATTTTTTTTATCCTTTTCTGTTAAAATAAGTTGAGAATTTGGGAATTGCTTTTGTAACGCTTCACTACTCGCTCTATGGGCATGATCTGAAATAACAACCACTTTAGTCTTTAAACTATCTGCTTTTACAAAATCTATCATTGTTTTGCTTAACAACTCGCTTTCGGGTAGGGTTTGGAACACATTGCTGTAAACTTGATCTGGTTTATTTAATGCTGCAATAACAGGGATATGGTTTGCACTTAAGGTTCTCGCAACACGATTGAAGCTTTTTTCTTCCATTGGACCAATAACTGCATCATAATCACTAAAATTATTTTCAGCTAAGATTTCTGCAGTTTTAGACACATGATAACGCGTATCAAACACCTTTAGGTCTGTTGAAATTCCTAATTGTTTTGCAGAATCTAAAGCCATCATTACACCAACATGAAAATCTAATACTACAGACAAACGTCTATCTTCCTTTATTTTCTCTTTTGTTTCATCAACAGCATCTACATCAATTCTATCTAAACGGTACGGCAACATTAAAGCAATCTTCTTGGTTTTAAAATTGTTTAATGTTCCTTTTAAATCTGTAGTTTCCACGTCTTCTATACTACGCTTGGTATTCACATCTGCTGGCACTTTTAATACCATACCTGCTTTTAAACCTGTTTCTTTTAACTCTGGGTTTAAGGCTTCGAGTTCTTCTTTTGTAAGATTTAGTTTTATTTTTAATCTAAAAAAACCTTCTTTTGGTAAAACTTCGTAATAACTGTAAGCAGACTCAACTTCTTTTTCTTCCTTATCATCTATATTAGGCACATTTAACTCATCTCCTGGTTGAATCGTTTCATTCATAAACGGATTTAAGGCTTCTAAATCTGCCACTGAAATTCCGAATTTATAAGCAATTCTCCATTTTCCTTCTTGAGGTTGTACTATATATTTCTTTACTGTATTGTTTAATGTTTGTTTAGACACTACAGTTTTATAACGTGGAATTCTAATTTTATCACCTTTCTTAAGATTTTCTGAGTATAAAAAACGGTTTGCTTTTTTAATTTCTTCTTCAGAAACACCATATTGTTGCGATAATCCATAGAGCGTTTCCTTACGTTTTACTTTATGGTTTTTGTAACCTATAAGCTCTCTAGTATCTTCTACAATAGCCTCATTCTTTACTTTAGAATTTGGGATAATTAAAATTGTATTAGGCTGAAATTTACGTTTAGCATCAGGATTTAATGCATAGATATCAAAAGGAGTTACTAAATAGCTTTTGGCTATACTTTCAATCGTCTCTCCTGGTTTTACCGTATGCTCAATATAATCTTGAGCACTAAGTCCGATTGAAAATGCAATTAATATGACGGCTAAAATATGTTTCATGTATTCTATTTTACTACAAACTGTATAGGATTACAATTTGCTATCAGTTGATTGTTTTATTCCCACTCAATCGTAGCTGGTGGTTTAGAGCTAATATCATATACCACTCTATTGACACCTTTCACTTTATTTATAATTTCGTTTGATGTTTTTTGTAAAAACTCATAAGGTAAATTTACCCAATCTGCAGTCATACCATCAGTACTTTCTACAGCTCTTAAAGCGACACATTTTTCATAGGTACGCTCATCTCCCATAACTCCAACACTATTAACAGGCAATAACATAGCTCCGGCTTGCCATACCTTATCGTATAGGTTCCATGAGCGCAGGTTATTAATAAAAACAGCATCTACTTCTTGTAATATACGTACTTTTTCTGCCGTTAGATCTCCAAGAATCCGAATTGCTAATCCTGGCCCAGGAAAAGGGTGACGACCTAACAATTGTTTATCCATATTCATAGAAGCACCAACGCGCCTCACTTCATCTTTAAATAATGCTCTAAGTGGCTCTACCACTTTTAGTTTCATATAATCTGGCAATCCACCAACATTATGATGACTCTTTATGGTTGCACTTGGTCCGCCTGTTGCAGAAACACTTTCTATCACATCTGGATAAATTGTTCCTTGAGCTAACCACTTTACATCTTGAATTAAATTAGCTTCCTCATCAAAGACATCAATAAATGCAGATCCGATGGCTTTTCTCTTAAGCTCTGGATCACTTAACCCTTTTAAAGCATCCAAAAAGCGTGCCGAAGCATCTACACCCTTTACATTTAATCCCATCCCTTCGTATTGATGCAATACATCTTCGAATTCATTTTTTCGCAATAAGCCATTATTCACAAAGATACAATAGAGATTTTTTCCTATGGCTTTATGTAATAGCATTGCTGCAACTGAAGAGTCTACTCCACCAGATAACCCAAGAACCACTTTATCGTTTCCTAATTGCTCCTTTAGTTTATCAACGGTTTCTTCCACAAAAGATTGTGGTGTCCAATCTTGCTCAACCTTTGCTATTTTAATTAAAAAATTACTTAAAAGCTGATGACCGTCTGTAGAATGGTATACTTCAGGATGAAATTGAATGGCGTAAGTTTCCTCCCCTTCTATTTTATAAGCTGCGTTTTCTACATCGCTAGTACTTGCTAAAAGCACTCCTTTGGTTGGTAATTGCTTAATGGTATCGCTATGACTCATCCAAACCTGACTACCTTCGTGGATGTTTTCAAAGAAATCTTCATCTTGTTTTACAAAACTCAAATTTGCTCTTCCATACTCTCTGGTATTGGACTCCGCAACCTCACCACCAGAAAAATGGGCAAGATATTGCGCACCATAACAAACGGCAAGCATAGGTTTTTTCCCTCTAAACCCTTCTAAGTTGGGATGAAGAACATCTTCTCCTCGCACTGAGTTTGGACTTCCTGAAAGTACTACAGCTTTAAAACTGCCTGAATCTGAAGGAATTTTGTTAAACGGATGAATTTCACAATAAATGTTCAATTCTCTAACTCTCCGGGCAATAAGCTGTGTGTATTGCGATCCGAAATCTAATATTAGGACTTTGTTGTGTTGCATGCGCAAAAATAGTAAGGATTTGCGAAATACGATTTATGATTTATGATTTTTTGAATTAAATTTTTAACAGGATTACGGTTTTAAAATATTCAAATTAAAAATGGAGTTTAATCTAGAGCTAGCCCTGAGTAAACGGATAATTACCGTATGTACTAACTATTATCTTCAATTTGTAGCGCTTCATATTTTACTATAATTATGATAGTAATATCTATGCAATCATAAGTGGCATTCTAAAAACAACTAAACCATACTTTCTAAAATCATCTCAATATCGCGTTCTGTAGTATCAGGATTTATAAAACAAAAACGAGAACAGGTCTCATAAACATCTCCGTTTTTCCATTTGGTTGGTGTCACTAAAGCAAATCCTTTTTCATGATTTTCATACGTCCAGTGTGTGTAATCTTCAGGTTGCCATCCCTTTCTTCGGTAAAGCACACAAGATAAGCTTGGCTCTCTTACCAATTCTAAATCTGGATGTGCTTCAATAAGTCTCGCTGCAATTTGTGCCAATTCTAACCCACGTTCTACAGCTTCTTTATAACGATCTGTGCCATGTGTAGCTAAAGAAAACCAAAGAGGCAAACCTCTAACTCTTCGTGTAAGTTGAATTTGATAATCGGTTGGATTAAATCCATGAGCACCTTCATCTTTAAAGATTTCTAGATAAGATCCCTGTTGAGAATGGGCATTTTTTGCTAATGCCATATTCTTATAAATCACAGCTCCACAATCGTAAGGAGAAAACATCCATTTGTGAGGGTCAATCGTAATACTATCTGCTTTATCAATGCCATTAAATAAATGACGTACCGAATCTGCCACTAACGCTCCTCCTCCATAAGCTGCATCGACATGAAACCATAATTTTTCTTCTTCGCAGACTTGGGCTATGCTTTCTAAATCATCAATAATACCTGCGTTTGTTGTACCACCTGTGGCCACAACAGCAAATAAGCACTTGCGTTGATGTTCTGTTAACGTCCCAATAGTTTCCTTAAGTGCTTCTCCTGTAAGATGTTCTTCAGAATCGACCATAATAATATCGACATCCGCCACTTTAGCCATAGCTTTTATAGAAGAATGGGCTCCAATAGAAGTTATAATTAGTCCGTTTTCACGTTTATATTTAGGGTTTTCTCTCCAATGCTCCCTCGCTGTAACAATCGCAGATAAATTAGCTGCCGTGCCTCCACTCGTAAATACACCAAATGCACCATTTGGTAAGCCTGTTAAAGACACGATCCATCGCATAGCTTCATTTTCGCAAAAAATACCTCCAGCTCCTTCCATCCAATACGCACCATGGATACTTGACGCCGATGTTATTAAATCGAACATAATAGCAGCTTTCGTTGGTGACGCTGGCACAAATGCTAAATTACGAGGGTGATCTACAGGGACATTGGTCGTGGCTAAATGTTTTTTCCACAAATCAAATGCATACTCACCACCAACACCTTTAGCGGTTACGGTTTCTCCTACAGCTGCTTTTAATTCTTCTGCTTTTTTTGGTTTTCCAATTTGGTGTTCTGTTGCTGAAACTCGTCCTATGACATACTTCATGACGTCTAAGGTCATTTCAATAAGGTCAATATCAATATGATGCATTAATTATTTTAAATTTAATATTAAAAATTCGCCTTTAAGCGGTTGCAAAACTTTAGTAAGTTCTAAAATTAACTGATCTCCATATTCTAAGTACAATTCCGAAAAATTTGTATTTCGTTCTTGTAAACTTTCACCAGGAAACAATTGCTCTTGCAATTCGGTACAGCGCTCAATTTGATCTGCTAACTTTCGCTTTTGTGCTTGTAGTAAACGTTTTTCAAGTTTTTTTAAGCCTTTTAATTGTTTTACTTCTTGCGCTTTTACAGCACCAATAAATGATTTATCGGTTTGTTCTGCTAAATCAAAAAGTGATTTAAATTGCGATTCTAAATGCGCTATTTGGTCTGAAAAGTCAATATCTATATTCGAGATTTTTCTAACCTTTTTATTGATAAACGCGTGTCTATCTAAAAATAAATCTTTGTTAGAAATATTTAATTTTTCAAGCTTTTCAGCTTGTTTCGTTGTTTTTATTAAGGCTGAATTTCTTAATAACAATATCGGAAATGTTACGTTCTGCGCTTCAAAATTAGATTTTAATTGCAGCCAATAAATCATTTCTCCACCTCCACCAATGTAACAGAGATTTGGCAGAATTACTTCTTGATATAATGGACGCATAATTACGTTAGGCGAAAAACATTCTGGTTCTTCATCCAAATGTTTTAGAAGTTCAGTTTCATTCCATTGAATTCCTGAATCTAAAACGGAATAAATGCCGTCACTCTCCACAATACGTTCGCGCAAGCCATCTTTTATATAGAATAGGTTTATATCTCTTGGATTTACTTGAATTTTTAAATCTAATTCTTCTAACTTTTTATTGGTTTCAGAGACGGTTTTAAATGCTGTTTGCTCTAGCATTTCTTTTTTCATCTGCGGAATAAATAGACGTTTCAATTCTCTATCGTCAGCATCTACAATCACTAATCCGTGTTCGCCAAACAATTCGTTTGCTAAATAACGTGTGGCATCTGCCAAATTAGTATGGCCTAAGTAGGCTTCTTTAAACCATTTTTTTAATTGTTCGGCATGTTTTCCGGCTCCAAACTCAGATGAAACCACATTAAAAACAGCTTCTAATCCATCAGTGCTAAAATGCCCAACAGCTCCGGTTTGTTCAGAATTCCATTGTATTTTTTTTCCTTTGAAATTGAAATAATTGATTTCCTCAAAATCGTGATCTTCTGAAGCCATCCAATAAATAGGAACGAAATGGTAATTTGGATACGTTACTTTTAATTGTTTCGCTAAATTTATTGTTGAAATAATTTTATACAGAAAGTACAGTGGCCCCGTAAACAAATTTAACTGATGACCTGTTGTAATTGTAAAGGTAGTATCATTTGCTAAGCTTTCAATATGGCTAGCTGTTAATTCTGAAGTTTCAATATCTTTATATTGATTTTTTAAACTATTTACTAAAACAGTTCTAGACGGCGTATTAAAAGACGCTTTCTTTTCTTTTATCTGTGCTTCAAAATGTTCCAACTTTGGAAAACGATGATAAAATTTCTTAAGCTTATCTTCTTCAGCAAGATAATCACATATAAAATCCGAAAAATAATTGGTTTCCTTAAACGGAATATGGTCAGTTGACATACAAATCTTAAATTATGGCATAAATATAAGGCTCTTCAATATTTTAATTACTAATTTTTAGTTAATTCAATTTCACTAACTATCTTTACTCTCCGTACGCATTTAAATATTTTGAATTAGTTAAAAAGTTGCGCTTTAACTTCCAATTTTCCGACTTTTTATGTTGCCTAGCATTGCTATGTTTCTCAAAAAAAAATTAATTGGTCAAAAAAGATCTAATTTTCAATACGATACAATTTATTTAAACGTGTCCATTTTCAAACAAAACAAATATTAAATGCAAAAATTAGTTTTAATTCTTATTGTTGTTATAGGTAGCTTGTCCCTAACAACTGCTCAAACCATTTCATCACCAAGTGAATTTTTAGGTTACGATTTAGGGACACAATTTAGTAGAAACCACCAGGTCATCGATTATTTTAAAACTTTAAAAAGCCAAGCGCCAAACCAAGTAAAACTTAAACCCTACGGAAAAACAAACGAGCGTAGAGATTTGTATTTAGCTTTTATATCTAGTGAAGCTAATATTAAGGATCTCGAAACTATTCGGGAAAATAATTTAAAAAACACAGGGCTTTTACAAGGAGCACCTACAAACAACGACATTGCTATAGTTTGGTTAAGCTACAATGTACATGGTAATGAAGCCTCTAGTTCAGAAGCAGCTATGCTCACTGCATTTAAACTACTAACCGAAAAGCAAGAATTTCTTAAAAATACAATTGTTATTATAGACCCTTCTATGAATCCTGATGGTCGTGATCGCTACATTAATTGGTATAATGAAACCGCAAGTTTCCCTTACGATATAGACCGACAAGCCAGTGAACATAATGAGCCATGGCCTGGCGGAAGACCAAACCACTACCTTTTTGATTTAAATAGGGACTGGGTTTGGGCATCGCAAGTAGAAACACAACAACGTTTAGAAGTTTACAATAGATGGATGCCACATGTGCATGTCGATTTTCATGAGCAAGGCATTAACGAACCTTATTATTTTGCTCCAGCTGCAGAACCTTTTCATGAGGTGATTACCGATTGGCAACGTGATTTTCAAACCGAGATTGGGAAAAATCACGCCTCTTATTTTGATGCTGAAGGCTGGTTGTTTTTTACTAGAGAACGTTTCGATTTGTTTTACCCAAGTTATGGTGACACATACCCAACATTTATGGGAGCCATGGGAATGACCTATGAGCAAGGCGGACATGGTATGGCAGGTTTAGGGATTTTAAATGACGAAGGCCATGTGTTAACATTAGTAGAACGCTTAACACATCATACTACAACTGGACTTTCAACAATAGAAATGGCTTCAAAACACGCTAAACAATTAAATACTGAGTTTAAGAAGTTTTTTAATAATGATAATTTAAAATATAAAAGCTACGTTTTAAAAGGTAATGAAGATAAAATAGAAAAATTAAAAACACTCTTAGACACCCATCAAATAGCGTATCAAAACCCAACAACTTCTAAGGTTTCTGGTATAAATTATACAACAGGAACACGAGGGACTTTAAACGTTGATAATAATGCTATTGTGGTGCACACTAACCAGCCTAAAGGTAAAATGGTAAAAGCCTTATTTGAACCAAATGCAAAACTTTCAGATTCTTTAACATACGATATCACAGCATGGTCATTACCTTATGCGTACGGATTAGAAGCGATAGCGAGCACAACGAATGTTCCAAGTGATGAACATTTAAGTTTAAAACCAACATTACAAATCTTAACTGATTCTTATGGTTATGTGAGCAAATGGAATTCTATGAATGATGCACAGTTTTTAGCTGAATTACTAAAAAATGATTTCAAAGTAAGATTTACAGAAAAGCCATTCACTTCAAATAACACTAAATTTGAACGCGGTTCATTAATCATCACTAAAGGAGACAACAAACATATACCTGATTTTCTTGAAAAATTAAATGTTATTGCACAGGAGTACGCACAAGCTTTAACGGAAATTAGCTCAGGATTTTCACAAACAACTCCAGATATAGGTTCTCCAGATATTAAATTAATAAACAAACAAAAAGTAGCAGTACTTTCTGGAGAAGGCACAAGATCTTTGAGTTATGGCGAAATATGGCATTTCTTTGAACAGCAATTACAGTATCCTTTAACTTCTATTAATACGAATGATTTTAGTAAAACCAACCTAAATAAGTACAACGTTTTAATTCTACCAAATGGTAATTATAGAAAAGTACTATCGGAAGATAACATAACTAAACTTAAAGATTGGGTCCGTTCTGGTGGAAAAGTCATTGCTATTGATGGTGCATTGCGAAGTTTTGCCGGTAAAGATGGATTTAGCCTAAATTACAAAAAATCAGAAGACTCAAGTTTAAAGAAAGACAACCTAACTGCTTATGCCGATCGCGAACGTGAATACAGTAATAATTTAATTACAGGAGCCATTTTTAAGACCAATGTAGATGCTACCCATCCAATGGCTTTTGGTTATGACAACAACTATTTTACATTGAAATTAGGGAGTTCTGCGTACAACTTATTAGACAGTGGCTATAATGTAGCCTACTTAAATGACACCAAAGTATTTTCTGGTTTTGCAGGTCAAAATGCCGTTAAAAACTTAAACCAAACTTTAGTTTTTGGTGAAGAAACCATGGGCAATGGTAGTTTTATTTACATGGTAGATAATCCGCTTTTTAGAAGTTTCTGGGAAAACGGTAAGTTGTTTTTTGTGAATTCAATATTTATGGTGAATAACAATGCCTATGAATTGTAATTATTGCTTAAAAAAATAAAATTTAACAAGAGAGGTTTCGACTGCGCTCAACCTGACATAACGTAAATCACATCATCACTCAAATAAATAATTATGAAAAACATTACATCAACAATTCTGACTTTATTAGTGCTTTTTACAATATGGTCTTGCAAAGAAAATGAAGTCATAACAAATGAACCAGAATTTAAAGTAGAGTTCGAAAAATTCACTTTAGATAATGGCTTACAAGTTATACTTCATGTAGACAAATCAGATCCTGTTGCTGCTGTAGCTTTAACCGCACATGTTGGATCTGCGAGAGAAAAAGAAGGAAGAACAGGGTTCGCTCATTTATTTGAGCACCTTTTATTTTTAGAATCTGAAAATCTAGGAAAAGGTGGATTAGACCAAATGAGTGCGCGTATAGGTGGTTCTGGAGCGAACGGCTCTACAAGTCGCGACCGCACTAATTATTTTCAGACCGTACCAAAAGATGCTCTAGAAAAAATGATTTGGGCAGAAGCTGACAAACTCGGCTATTTTATAAATACCGTTACAGAACCTGTTTTAGCTAAAGAAAAACAAGTGGTTAAAAATGAAAAACGTCAACGTGTAGATAACCAACCTTATGGTTTTAATGCTAGTGTTATTAATAGCAACTTATATCCTGAAGGACACCCTTATAGTTGGGAAGTTATTGGTTCTTTAGAAGATTTACAAAATGCAACTTTAGATGATGTAAAAGAGTTTTACAAACGCTGGTATGTACCAAATAACGTCACCTTAACTATTGCTGGAGATATCGATGTCGCACAAACTAAAGCATGGGTAAAAAAGTATTTTGATGAAATTCCAAAAGGTGAAGACATCCCTAAAATTGAAAAACAACCTGTAACTTTAAAATCATCGAAACGTTTATTTTATGAAGATAATTTTGCACGTGCTCCACGATTAACAATGACTTGGCCAACCGTATATGAATATCACCCAGACACCTATGCGCTTAGCGTATTATCACAATATCTGGCTGAAGGTAAAAAAGCACCTCTATATAAAGTTTTGGTTGAAAATCAGCAATTAACAAGTAATGTAAGTATGTATCAGCAGTCCTCTGAAATTGCAGGACAATTAACATTAAGTGTTACAGCATTTGACCAAACCAATTTAAATATGGTAGCTAACGCTATTAATGAGGCTTTTAAAGATTTTGAAGCTTACGGAATTTCAGAAACCGATTTAAAGCGCATTAAAGCCGGACAAGAAACAAATTTTTACAGAGGGTTATCTAGCGTTTTAGGCAAAGGATTTCAGCTGGCACAATATGAAATTTTTGCAGGAGACCCTGGATTTATCAATCAAGATGTAAAAAATATCTTGGCTGTTACTCCTGAAGATGTAATGCGTGTTTACAATACGTATATTAAAGATCAAAATTTCATTGCTACGAGCTTTGTGCCAAAAGATCAAACAAATTTAGTATTAGATAATTCGCAATTAGCGACTGTTGTTGAAGAGGAAATTATTGAAGGCGCAGAAGATACTTTTGATGCTAGCATAACTGCAGAATACGAAAAAACACCAAGTCGTTTTGATAGATCTATTGAACCACCGTACGGAAAGAGTCCTGATTTGGTAATCCCTAAAGTATGGAAGCACGACTTAGATTCTGGCATTAAAGTGTTTGGAATTGAAAATACAGAAGTACCCTTAGTTGAGTTTGAAATAGAAATAAAAGGAGGATTACTTCTAGAAGATATTAACAAGGTTGGAGTGTCAAACCTTATGGCAAATTTAATGACTAAAGGCACTAAAAATAAAACACCAGAAGTATTAGAAAATGCTATTGAAAGTTTAGGAGCTCAAATTTACAGCTATGCGACTGATACTAGTGTTACGATTTCAGGAACAACCCTAGCCAAACACTTTGATGAAACTATGGCTTTAGTCACAGAGATACTATTAGAACCGCGTTGGGATGAGGACGAATTCAACTTATTAAAACAAAGTACTATTAGTAGGATTCAGCGTCAAAAGGCGAATCCAAATAGCATTGCTGATAATGAATTTTCAAAATTATTATATGGTGAAAATAACATTTTAGCCTATAACAATAATGGTACAGAAGCATCCGTAAATGCAATTACGATTTCAGATATACAAAATTACTATGCAACCAAATTAACACCACAATTAACCAATGTACACATTGTAGGATCAATTTCAGAAAATGCAGTTATTGATGCTTTAGAAACTATAAACACCACTTGGGCATCTAAAGCCGTTGAGATTCCAGAAGTACCGCAACCAATAACACCAGAAACCTCAAAAGTTTATTTTTATGATGTGCCAGGAGCAAAACAATCCGTACTTGTATTCGGCCATCCGTCGTTAAAAGCTACTGATGAAGATTACTATGCTGCTTCTGTAATGAATTACCGTTTAGGAGGTGGTAGTTTTGCTTCGCAATTAACACAAGAATTGCGCGAAGCCAAAGGCTATACCTATGGTATTCGTTCTAGGTTTAATGGTGATGCTAACACAGGTGAATTCACCATTAGTAGCTCTGTTCGAACTAACGTTACTTACGAATCTGCTGCTTTAGTCAAAGAAATTCTAGAAAATTACGGCCCAAATTATAATGAGAGCGACTTAGAAATCACAAAAGGATTCACCCTAAAGAGCAGTGCTCGTGCGTTTGAAACCTTGGGTTCTAAATTAAGTATGTTAAGTAATATTAGCAATTATGGTTATGCAGACGATTATGCAAAGCAACGCCAATCTATTGTCAAAGATTTAAGTGTTGATGACGTAAAAGAACTTGCAGAAAAATACATAAAACCCAACCAGATGATTTATGTTATTGTTGGCGATGCCGAAACGCAATTAGATAAATTAAAAGCCTTAGGTTTTGGCGATGCTGTATTATTAAATGACGACACTACTGAAGTTAAATAATAACACCAACGCGCTGTAATGTTTGTATAAAATTAAAGACCAAGGATAGGAATCCGATTAAGGCTAAATTAATGTTTAGAACAAATTCGGAAAACAACTATATATTAAAAACTTAAAATGGAGACATTAAAGGAACAAACCGACGCAAAAATTGCAGCTGGACGAAACGCAAAACCAGAGTTTATGCAAGGTGTTGATGCTGTAATTGAAAAAGCCAAAGCCTTTGAAGAAGGAAAAGATGCCCTGAAAATTGGAGACAAAGCGATAGATTTTGAATTACCAAATCCAAAAGGTGAGCTCATTTCATTATCTAGTCTACTAAAAAAAGGACCTGTTGTGGTCACATTTTACCGTGGCAGTTGGTGCCCTTACTGCAACTTACAATTAAGAGCGTTACAAGCTAAACTTAGTGAAATACAAACTTTAGGAGCAAGCTTAGTTGCCATTAGCCCAGAAGTACCAGATGATTCCTTAAC
>Ga0193951_1000266_pt1 | contig 24410 bp, 24 predicted proteins | sample BB_2_MG_FD_140370 | JGI IMG/M metagenome (GOLD analysis project Ga0193951, IMG submission 140370) | Microbial mat bacterial communities from the Broadkill River, Lewes, Delaware, United States - BB_2_MG | ecosystem: Environmental > Aquatic > Freshwater > River > Microbial mats | place: USA...
AACCATGAATTTCTGGCTAATTCTATTTATTTTTGTCTCTTTTGGATATAGGCTAAAGGCGAATCGAATGTTGTCTTAACAAGTCATCAAAGCAGGACAAAAAACAGTTGGTTTTACTTCTTCATCGTTTATTTTAACCAACTATTATTTGCCTCTTAGCAAGGCATTAGGTTTCTTTTCAGAATGGAGTTATAAATAACATAGAAGCAAATATCAAAATCAGTACCATTATGCGTATTTTAGGAGGGTTAGTTTCAACACTATTTTTAGTCATGGTGCTATTTTCATTCTTTTCTAATGAACCAATACCTATAGATGTTGTAATTTCAGTTTTTTTTTATTTTATTTGTTGCTCCTATATGCATTTATGGTTACATATCAGGTAAAGCCCTAGATAAGTTACCAACTATCTTAGTAAGTGCTATTAAAGGCCAATCTCTAAAAGGTTAGGAGTCTCAAACCTAATAAGAAATTCAACAGGACTAAAAAAGCGAGCTGTTCGCTTTGCTCCATTTTAGCCCTCTATTTTTAACCTGTTAATAGGGCCATTAAGGGTTAAAAGCTCAACTCCACATAATACAAATCGTTATAACACTGAATTATCAGACATTAATCCACTATTTCGTTAAGTTAACGATGTAAGAATAAAATCGCCAAAAACGTAAACGTTTTTGATTGTTAAAAAAAACAATCCGGTTAGAGTACTTTGATTAATAAATAATATGAAAACGAGTTATTCTACAAGCTCGTTATTCCTTCCCACTTAATTATGTCTAGCAGTGCCCCATCGCTTTTCTGCTCGTCATTTGTAGAATCCCGAAAAGACCAACCATGACAGCAACAGCGCTAGCTACCAAAACCCCACCGATGGTCGTAATCCATACTCCTGAGATAATTAGCCCTACTGATCCTATTACCCAAATATAATCGCCTGTTGAAAAATACAATATCAATTCTTTTTGTGGCAGAGGAACCCTTGACGCCCAAAGCAGATGAAGGCCATTCAGTATCAATAGAATGCCCAAAATCAGAATGTATGATTGAGGGGCTGGTGACGCGCCACCTAAGAAATTTGCCACTAGGATGGGTTGTAGAGCAAAGAGCATCCCAAAAACTATACAGCTAGTAGCGTTTGCACGCATAATATTTTTTAAACTTAACATAATAGGCCCTCCTATGTATAATTGGTTGACATAGAGCATAAGTGGTGAGGATTTAAATGTCAACTAGGTTTACACATAAAGGAATTCCAATGGTTGAATCTCAGTCGTTGCAGCTCATCCAAAGTGCCCAAAGGCTAAACGATGTGATTACCCAATATATCTCTCAGCGCCTAGTAGAAAAGGGTTATAAGTCTCTAACGCCCTCCCTCCTTTCTTTTCTCAGTGTTCTCGAATGCGGTGTGAACTATGGTTCAGAAATAGCAAGAAATTTGAACGTGACGAGACAGATGGTCGCGAAAACAGTGAAACAGCTCTGCCAGTTAGGATATCTTGAGCAAATAAATGGCGCTGGGAAGCAGAAAGAAATTTGCTTTACAGGGACTGGAGAATACCTAATGTCAGATGCCAGACAATTACTAGCAGAGTTGGATGAAATCCTATTTAAGAATACAAATACTAAAACGCCACAAGCAATTATAGGCGAGCTTAATATAATGATTTGTGCAGTTAATGATCGCCAACACACATAACAAGTTACTGCACTCGGAAAATAAATGACCAAGGAAGAAAATAAATGACCAAGGAAGAAAATAAAAAAGAAAACACTCTGGCTGACTCTGTGGCAGCAGTCTGCGCTGCTGGATTGACTATTGTGGCAATGGCATTTTTAGGATTATCTAATCCACCCGAGGAAACAGGCTTTTTTCTTCCTCAGGCGCTACTTTACGGGTGCATTTTTACGGTTTTCAATTTCTTTACTTCTAGATTTTTCAAATGGCTATATTCTTAATTTGTTAGGCTAAGAGTTTGATAGAATAATGACACATAACAAGCCAAGTCAGCGGGCATTTTACTCACTGAAAAACACTCATAAAATCCCCTTCTTGGGGCGTTATATTACTAAAAAAAGTAGAGTTTATTGCAATCATGAAAGTTAAACTATTTACTAAATCATTAAAACCAAAATTAAACTTTTGGATGAAACCTATTGGAAATCAAGATGGTGGATTAGAGGTAAAAATTAACCTTTGGCTTGCATCAAATCCTGATATTGAAATAAAAAATATTACTCAAACTCAAAGTGGCGGTTCATGGATGCCAGCGACAGTTGTGATAACTGTTTGGTACCAGTAGTAACATAACAAGCTAATAAACAAGGGCAAAAAACAGTTTGCTATTTTTTGCCCTTGTTTATTATGGGGTTAAGTCTCTTAAGGAGTTTCGTGTCAACGGAAATAGAATTCCTAAATGATGACTTTGATAGGGCTGATTACCTTCAGAGTATAGTTTTAACAAAAGCTACAGGTGGTGAGCTTGAAAAACAGCATTATAGTCAAATGCGTAATCACTTTATGGTTAACCCTACTTATTCAAAATTGATACACAAGTTTAAAATTTAAAAATAGTAACAGAAAAATTAACAAGGAAATATGACTAAAGAGACGCTTGCAATGAGTGGTTGAATTCAATAAAGGATAATAATGACGATAACTTGCACGTCAACAGAATAAGAGCTAAAGCTATTTTTAGTTAATTACAAACGCAAACAACTGATAGCGCCTACACAAAAAATGATCATAGTTATTTGAGCTATTATTTACTTTTTATGATTTTATAGCCACGTTTATCACTATAAGTTAGTTTGAATACCTGTTTAACAGGATCATTATATTGAATATGACTAGCAACAATTTCATAACCTGATTTTTTACAGTTTATTTCCTCCATGAACCAGTTATCATCGAGCAATTCCGTGATAAGAATTTCTCCGTTGATACTTAACTCATGAATTATATGCTTAAAACCTTTTGCCTCAAGCACCAAATGATAATTGAGGTACTTACAATCAAACTTACTTGTTGAAGCCGAAGAATAAAAAGAAATGAATAATAACGTAAATAATAAAATAAACTGTAAAATTTTCACGCAAACTCCAATCCTATAAGATTTTATTAAGAAGTAATAAATGGTTGATTAAATGAATAGTACAACTACAAAAATCAACCATTTATTGTTTGTTAAAGTGACGAGTTAACTCTTTAGCATTAATATGCCACTTTAGCCTTATTCTTTAGCTTATCTTTAAAAACAGGATAAAGGTTATAAGTTGGATAAAATTCAACTGTAAAGGCTTTCCAAGCGCTTTGCTCTACTGCCAAGTTAACGTCTCTAAGCTTGTGTGCAGGTACTTCTAATGTAACTACCTGGCCAATTCCCATCATCACATACCAGCTTACAACAGTTACGCCTTCTGGCGGGAATTTATCAAAGAATTTCTGCTCTTCTAAAATTTTTTGATACTCTTCAAAACTATTGCTTTGGTCATGTTTTAACAAAACGGTAAGGAGTATTGAGTCTTCCGGCTGTGTCTCAGCTACAGGCGCAGCGATAGACATCAGGCTAGTTAAAAGCAGTACAAAAACTATATATAATTTAAACATAAAATTTCCCAATTGTTAGGCGAATTAACACTTAACAACTTACGATGGTGATTTATTTATAACATCCATGCATTCATAGACCTTATTTAAAATAACTTTTCTATGACGGTACTAATCCGCCATACGTTTTTCCAAGCCACTGACAAATAGCTCGTCCGTCATTAATATAAGCTCTGTTAGTCTTTGCTGATAAGTTAATATTCTGCGGTCGTTCACCCTCAGAAAATATTAGAGCTGGACTATTCTGTAGATCTTCGCCAAGTAGTTTAACCAAGTCATGGCGTGGTCTATCGAAGTCAATTAATTTAATATCAACATGCTCACGCATTTGCGGCTGATAATCAAAGTATCCCATTACCAAAGCACAGTCAGGACAGAATTGATCAGCAGCTTTACCATAGCCTGGTTTTAGTAAAAACAATTGTGGTTTTTTCATGTTATTCATCCCAATTTTATATAATTATTATTTTAAAATTCAAAAGATTACGGCCTAAATAAAAAACAATTAAGACAACTAAATCAATGTTTAATACTAAGCTGATTTTACTTATATTAATCAGTCTATAATACAAAAACACATCAGCATAATATACCACTTTGGATTACTCTGGCATAGAAACTGTAATTGAATAATTATAACCAATACAATATTGTTAATTTTACTTATCCAAAGTCATTTTTTTATATAAAATATTTAGACAAACTTGAACAAGCATAATGAATAGAGCTATTAAATTGACTTTAATTAATAATACGCTGGTTTTATAAAAACCAGCGTATATCACTCATTTTAGAAGCTAGCTTTAAGACCAGTGAAGATATATCTACCTTGTGCATCGTAGATTTGTGGATAAGTATTTCCTCGACCAGATGTTTCTGAACCGCCAAAACCTGCAATAGAAGTTAATGGTGGATCTTGATCAAGAATATTGTTTATACCAAACCTTAATTCAATATTATCGTTAATTCTGTAGTTTGCAGATAAATCAACGTAACTTGTTGCATCTAACTCATCAATAATCGGACTTGTATTGTTACCATATTGTAGTGGACAAATTAACTATGCCACGACACTTCACCCGATATTCATTTTTTACAGAAGTATCTCGTTTAATTTTTGTCATTATAAAACACCTGCTCCGCAACTAATTGCAGAATTGATAAAACCTCGTAATTTAAAGATCAAAACTTAGATAAAAAAGAATAAAAATCGATTTTACTTTATTTTCTATTAACCCTTAGGTATATGCTTTATTCTTTTCATCAATTATTAATCCTTATAACAACCAAATTTATGCCAGTTTGAAAACACGACTCATTAAGGATATGTGTATTAATGTAAAAAAGTTATACGTTGGATAATTTTGATACTTTTCAAAATTATTGTTTTGGTTATGCTTTAATAAAATAGTAAGAAGTATTGCGTTTTCCGGATGTGTCTCATTTAACCAAGAAACTCGTTTATAAAACATCTTAAAATAATAATATAAGTTAAATTGTGATTAAAATAAGTACGATAATAACTTATCTACCTGATTCAAATCATTTACGAAGTAATTAATTTAAAAGAAGAGGTGTTTTATATGTGCAAAGTATTAACTATGGTAGTAAGTATATATTCACGATAAAAAATAGCCTAACTTATTATCGTGAATGAGAAAAGTGATATCGATTAATCACTAATAATATTTAAGCTCACAACCGATTTATCACTGCTTTTAGCCTGTGAACGTTTAATTAAATCATATAAATTATGCTGCGAACTTAACATACAATAAATAGCTTTAAAGTAATCTCTTTTATACAGCTCTTGTACTTGTTCTGGTTGAAGGTTATTCAATACATCTTCATTAATCGCATATATACCTCCTGCCTGATGTTTTTCACCTGTAGCAAAGACAAACTCAAATTTTATCGCTTTAATCAAGTTTTGCTGCGTAATAAAGTCAATAAAACTCACCGTTGCTGCTTTTTGTTGTGAATTACTAACTAATTCTTTCGTGATGGTATTAAATAGTTCGCTCGGTTTACCTAATGTGAATAATGAATCGCCTTTAGTTTCACTTAAGTAATCACTTGTTGTATCCGCTGCTACATGCCACTTTTTTTTCTCTGGATCAGTAGCAACTAATGAGAAAGGCCAAGTTCTCATCGCTAAAGGAACATAAGAAGCTTGCCACTCTTGGGGGGAATAATACAAATTTTCATTTTGTATCAAACCAAACAATGCAATAGAAAACAATTGACCATTATTTTTATTTTTTATAAAGAATAATGGAAAACAACTACTTGCAGCAGGGAATTCATGCATATTAATCGGTACTAATTGTTCAGATTGAACATGAGGAAAGTGATGGTTTTTTATTTTTTTAAAATCACCATGTACTTCAATAGTTAACTTTTCGATAGATGTGTTCATCTTAAATCCTTGAAAATCCATATTGCTTAATGCGGTTAATCAATGCGCGATGTTGAGGTAAATTAGCACATAAATTGTATTGTTCTTTCATTTTCATTGCTATCACTTTATCTGCTCTACTTTTCTCATTATACAAATGACCACTATTCGAGAAATCAGTATGAAAGCCCATACCATATAGTACATATTGATAGCTCGCTGCGCGAAAAACGTCAAATTGACTTGGGAAATCATAGTCAGACGGTGCTTCATATTGCCACGCTTCAAGCCGATTTTTAAGTGATGTTGACATAGAGTTTGGATCGCGATTATCAACCCAAAAAGGTTCATCCCTTTTACTTAATACATAATGTAATTTTATAAAGTCGATCACGCCGTTCCAGCGTTCAATAAATGCGTTGTTAAAACGTTGAGCCGTATTTTTTATTGCATTATTATTTGCAGGAAATTGATCCGCTAACATTGCTGCCGATGTTTCAATAAACATTAATGCTGAAGCTTCTAATGGCTCAATAAAGCCCGCAGCTAGACCTATGGCAACACAATTTTTTTTCCAAAAAATTTCTCTGTGTCCGGTTTTAAACGTAATTTTTCTTGGTGTTAATTTTTCAGACTGCTCACCTAAATAATGGTTTAACGTTTTTTCTGCTATAGAGTCCGTTGTATGGTGGCTAGAAAATACATAACCAATACCACGTCTATTAGATAAACCGATATCCCAAATCCAACCACTTTCTTGAGCAGTAGATTGCGTATAACAAGGAATAGGACTATCTGGATCAGAATAAGGTTTTTGTAACACTAAGGCACTATCACAAAATATTTGATTACTTTTATCTACAAAATCAACATCCATAGCTTTACCCAGTAAAAGGCTATTGAAACCACTACAATCAACAAAAAAATCACCTTTAATTTCACCTGACTCATAACACAGTAAACTTTGAATATTACCCGTATTATCTTTAATAACGTCTTTCATATCATCTTGAATATACCGAACGTTCAAATTTTCAGTACAGTGTTTTTTTAGCAAAGCACAGAATTTTTTTGCATCGAGGTGATAACCATAATTGGCTATATCTTTGTATTCGGCTGTATTTAATGTTTTTGGCGCGAGTCCATGCTCACATACAGCCTCTTGACAGCTTACAGTAGATGAAAATGATTTTTCACTCCACTTTTCTGACTGCCAGTAAGGAGCTAAATTAATGTGGGGGTAAGCTTTTGGTGTGTTAAATGGGTGGTAATAGAAATCTTGGTTTGAATTATTTGTCCAAGAAACAAATTTGCTAGCTTGCTTAAATGTAGCATCACATTGGGTAATAAGATCGTTTTCACTTATCCCTATTTTCTTCAAGGTTGCCCGCATAGTTGGCCATGTGCCTTCACCTACGCCTATGGTGCCAACCGCTTTTGATTCAATAAGCGTTATAGTGTTACTTGTCGATGATGGACTAAGTTTATTTGCTAATACCCCTGCACTTATCCACCCCGCGGCACCGCCACCAAGAATCACTATATCTTTAATAGCTTTTGGCATTTGTTGTTCCCCACTTACTTCGCTATTAATAGTTAACCTCAACTCAATTTATTTAAACTCAGTTCAACTAATGTAAGCTTTAATAAGTTTATTCTTGAAAATTGAGTTGAGGTTGGTTAGCTTCAAAGCGCACATCACGCTTTGAAGCTATGCCCACTAAAACGTATAACGAGCGCCAAATTTAATGGTACGGCCATAAATTTGAATTGAACCTGGTAAATCACTACGACCTTGGAAAGTGCGATTTTGCTCATTTAACAGGTTATTACCTTCAAGGAACAATTGAGCATTGTCACTTAGGTTATAATTAAACGATGCAGTTACCATAGAAACGGCTTCTCCAGTCGTTTGATAATCATCACCTAATGGACTATAAGGGTCAACAACATAATCACCCGTATAATCTAGTGCAATTTGTGTACTAATTTTGTCTTTTTCATAAATTAATGATAATGAATAAGACGTATCAGCAACACCCGTTAATGGACCCGCTTTTTCACCGTTAACAATAGTACTCGAATCAGTGTACGCATAACTTGCGGTAACACCAAAACCATTCTCGAAGAATTTTTGTATTGCTATCTCAATCCCTTCCACTTCTGCTGAATCACCATTAATTGGCTGTGTAACAGTAAAAGATTCACCTGCGATTGTGACATTGGTCGTATTTGATGTAATAAAACCATCTAAATCTTTTCTAAATGCTGATGCACTCAATAAACTATTTTCGGCAAAGTACCACTCGATCGCGATATCAAACTGATCAGCAAAAACAGGTTCTATATTAGCATTACCACTTATGTCCATTGTAAATAGACCTGATTGCGCATTATCAGTAGTAAGTGGAGCCATTTGATCCAGTGTTGGACGAGACAATGATTGCCCAGCACCAAGCCTCAACAGTAAGTCTTCTTGAAGGTAGATACCAAAGTTGGCAGCTGGCAATAATTTACTATAATCACCTTTAGCTAATTGAGCTGCACTATCTGAATACTCAACATCCCATGAAGGGTTAGCTGCATTTGGATCCACGATTTGAATAGATAATATTTCGTTATATGAATAACCCGCTGATACATCAGTACTTATATACCTAACACCAACATTACCAAACCAACCTTCGCCTTCAAAGTTAGCTTGGAAGTAAGCTGCGGTTGTGTTTTCTTCAATATCATATGAATTTACAGGATTAATTACTGGCTCCCATAATGCAGATTCATTTTCACCAAAGGTTCGTGTGTTACCAGCATAATCAGTAATCGTTTGACCGTCAGATGCAGCTAAACCAGCAGCATAATCAGGGATACTAAAAATAGGGAAAGAGCGTGGTATATCAGCACTGTCACCTTCAAAAAAATTATCAAAAGGAAAATCTCGTACTACATCAGCCCCTACCTCACCAAATGTGAAAGGATAACCACAATAGTTACAAGCACCTGTTTCATAGTTATTATATGCTGTGTTAGTTTTATTTCTGCTGGTGTAAGCTGCACCAAAATCAACACTAGTCAGGTACTCACCATCGAGTTCCCATTCAGCATCCATAGTATAACCAGTTACGGTATCTTCAATGTCACTACCGTCACGAGCAGCCCAATGTGGAGAAAAGTCGTCATTACCAAAATCATCAGAAGTACGACCTTCTGTCCAATTTGGAATATAATCAGGTAGTCCTCCTTCATTTAATTGATATCGTCCTGAATGAGCCCCTGGTGAACCCGCTACCACGAATGTATTTTTACCACCTGAATCACGAGAGGAGTTTGAACGATATACATCGGCTTTTATCGTCAATTCATCTGTTAACAGGTATTCTGCATTTAACGCATACATACTAGTATCTACGGTACGATGCTCATCTAATGTAACGACTTCCATGGTTACATCAGCAATATCCATCCCTGTTACTACATTGCCATCTAATGTGATATTAGATAAGCGATCTTGTGCTTCACTCTCATCAACCATATAAAATGATTGAGCAAAACCCGTTTTATCAGCTTCTAACTTTGTAATTAAAATATCAGCTGTTAACGATAAACGATCGGTTGGTCGCCATTGTAGAGTAGAAGTAATACCATTACGTTTAAAGTCAGTTTCATATGCACCTATGCCATAGGAGCCTGGCATAACCAAATTTTGTTCATTTTCTGTAATAACACCATCTTCATTAACATCGTATTCAATACCATCGTTAACACCGAAAATATAATTATCAAACATATCATCAGATCTTTCTGTGCCTGAAGACGAACTGAAGCCAACAATAAAGCCAAAGGTTTCATCATCGTTGGTATTACTGAACACGCCATTAAATTTTTTACCAATCTCTTCTGAAAAATCGTTATAATCTCCAGTAATAGATACCGCACCATGCATGCCTGGGTTAGTAAACGGTCGTGCTGACTTAAGGTTAACAGCGCCACCAATACTACCTTCAAGGTTCTTACCTTGAACTGTCTTCCATACATCGGCACCACTTATCATTTCAGATGGGATAACATCAAAAGCAAAGTTTCTGCCTCCATCATCTGTTGCCAGAATACGGTTATTTAAAGTAACGATAGTAAACTCAGGGCCTAAACCTCGAATATTAACATATTGAGCTTCCCCACCTCTTGTTCTACTAACCGTAATACCTGGAATATGCGATAAAGAATCAGCTACGTTATCATCAGGAAAACGACCTAATTCTTCCGCAGCAATTGAATCAACAAGTGAATTTGCATCTTTTTTATTAGCCAGTGATTCAGCTAAACTACTTCTTACACCGGTAACAACAATAACTTCAGATTCTTCATCTGCAGTTTCTTGTGCACTAACATTAGCTGTCGCAAGTATTGCTGCGACAGCTATAGACAGCGTTGTTTTAGTAAATTGATTTTCTTTTTTATTTTTCATGACGTGTACCTTCCCTACTATTATGTTTTTTTTATAGTTCACTTAATGTTAATCCCGCCCTAACACCGAAGCAAAACGAAATCAACATCAAAGCTTACAAAAACAATACTGAAGTAAAATGAAACCACTGTCAAGCATGAATATGCACAATAAGAAAGGTAATGAAAGCAATCAAAGATAAATATTCGTAATAATAAGTCAGTGACTATTATTATGTGATATAGATTAAGTAATGAAGCAGAAAACTTGCGGTAATTGAATTAACGAAATGATATGGCTTTGCCATTAATTTAGAATAATAAATCAATAGCAAAGCCAGTAATAAGATCCCTACTCCAGTTATACATTTTATGTTCAGAAAATACAGCTCTGCTATAGACGCATGAACTTGGTACAACTTATTCTGCCTTAGAATAAAAATTAAATCATGATTTACGCAATCAGTTACCCTTACAACACTAACAGCAGTTACGAAAGTGGATTTTCATGAAGTATCGACGGTTAATATTCACCACTCTTTATAGAACTAACAATTCGTTGCTATTCTATTTTTAGCCGTATTTAAATTTTGATAAATAACCTTTTGATATACATCCAGTAACAGATCCCCCAAAGTACAGCCCATACTAATGCACTCGTAAGCACCTCGGTAGTAAACTGACCTGTCCAAGAAAATAATGCGTAAGTAAATGGATGCAGTATACTCTCAATAAGATCCGCCCCACCTACATGTGCAAAAAGATAAATAAAAATAGAATTCATACTCACAACGCCAAAGAACAGCGGCCATCGCTTGTTAAACTTTTTAATATCAACAATCCAGTATAAAAAAGCCAATGTTAGTATTGACCATCCCCCACTTACGATAACGAACGAAGACGTTGCTATTCGTTTGATAATAGGCGTAATTGGATTTAATAAATACCCTAATATTACAAGCGCACCTCCAATAACAATCATCTTTATAAGCTTATTAGTAGCGGATTTATCTTCCATCAATAACTTACCAATGACCACTCCCCAAATAGTATGAGCAGAAGTAGGTATCATATTAAAAGACACCCAACCACCATTAGAGTCACCACCATAAAGTTGATCTAACCATGACCCAAAATTTTGATTCATCACAAAAGCATGGTTATATCCTTCAACAGAAAAAAATCGATATAAAGCTTCAGTCAGTAATAAAAGACTTATAGAAAAAAGCACTTGGAACCTAATAGAGCGATTTAAAACAAGGTAGGCTATAGAATATGCCCCACCAATTTGTACTAACACATTTTGAAAATAGAAAGTAATTTCACCTGAAGGTATGCAATACAGTACCCATCCCATCACAACGAGTGTTAACGCTCGCTGATGAGTATGCCTTGCAATTCTCTGACTTGTATCTCCCTTCTTTATACGGCTTTGAATCGCATAAGGCAGAGAAAGACCAACAATAAACATAAAGTAAGGCTGAATAAGATCCCAGAAACGTAAGCCATGCCATGGATGATGATGAAATTGGATATTAATTGCAGTGACGAGGTCATTACCAAAAACTTCAGGGGTGAAGTAATTGTATATATTAACAAACTCACCAAGCAGCAAAAACATTGTTAACCCACGAAATATATCTATTGATAATATTCTATCTACGGACTTATTTTCAGCTTGCATTCCACACCTCAACTTCAATCACTATTAATGAGTAGCTCAACTTTATAAAGATTGCTTATTCCAATGACGAACCTTATGCCCTTTCAATGCATAAAATAAAATAAATAAATAACAAGGCAGCATTACCATATATGAACTTTGGGAATTACTCGTCGCTTCAGTTAAAGCACCATAAGCCAAAGGTAATATTGCTCCCCCCGAAATCCCCATAATCAATAGAGCTGAGCCTGTTTCTATATGCTTACCTAAACCACTTAAAGCCATTGGCCAGACTGCCGGCCAAACTAATGCATTAGCAAAACCGAGCAAAGCAACATATAAAACTACATCAGGCAAATAACCTACTTCTTGCCAAAAAATTAAACTAGACCAAACAACTGCACTATCTTTTGGTGTAATCATAATGAGAAAAGTGAGTAGCAAACCTAATACGGCTGACAGCATTAGAGCTGATTCCTGTTTTATAAATCGAGGAATACTGAACATACCAACAATGTAAGCGAGTACCATAAATGCCATGGTATATGAGGTAAGTTGACCAAAATTTTCAACACCAAGTTCTTGACCAAATAAACCGATAGTATCACCAGCGATAACTTCAACACCGACATATAAAAATAATGTAACAACACCTAAGATAAGTTGCGGATAAGCAAAGATAGAATCATTATCATTGTCTTGTTTGCCATCTTGTTTTTTTTCTGTTGAATTCATTACAGGCAAAGGTGATAGTTTGATAAAAATAGCTAATACAATAAGCGTTGCTGCCATAATCAAATAAGGGTCTGCTAATCGCTGGGCAAGCTCATTTAATTGAATATTGCGCTCAATATCATTGAGTGCTGCTAATTGGTTTTCATCAAATTGCCCCATATTACCTAAAATAAAAGCGGTAAAAATAATCGGTGCAACAACACCCGCACCTTTATTTAGCAAGCCCATAATACTAATTCTAACCGCAGCCGACTCCTCTGGTCCTAAAAGTACAATGTAAGGGTTAGCAGCTGTTTGTAAAATAGTTAGTCCTGTACCCAACATAAACAAGCCAAATAAGAATATGCTAAACATGCGTTCATTAGCTGCAGGAATAAATATTAGTGAACCAATTGCCATCACTAATAAACCTAACATCATGCCATTTTTATAACCAGTACGCTTCAATACAAAAGCCATGGGTAATGCCATTACGGTGTAAGCGATATAAAAAGCCATGGTAACAAAGTAAGCCTCCATATGATTTAGCTCACAAGCAATTTTTAAAAACGGAATTAAAGAGCCGTTTAACCATGTAACAAAGCCAAAAACAAAGAATAACGTTCCTATAATGAACATTGGTATCACACTAACACTTTGTCGTATATTTGAATGATTAGTAGCATCCATATTGATTTACCTTATCAAGTTGTATTAATTTCATTGTTACACAAAAAAAACACTTTGAAAGACCATGAAAGCATTTGAAATTAAATACAACAAAAAAAACAGATAGGAAAGCAATGGTAAGGAGGTACATCAGTATATGCGTAGAAATGAAAAATAATATAAACATGCAAAACCTTCCTAGGTAACTAAATACTTCGTTAGAACGTTAAACAAGGACACTAAATCAATGGTGAAATGTTGTTAATTGCTATTGAGAAAATTTATAGCCGAAACGATAAATGATAAATGATAAATTAAGGTGGAAATCTCAAACAAAATATTCTCATCATCACGGTTTTAATGGCTTGATCTCGAAATTACCAACAGAGTTACTGGCTTATTATCTTTAGAAAAATAAGCCAGTTCTTACTATTAATAATGCACAGAAGGACTATATATGTTGTGCTTAATTGCTTTTAAGTTGCTTCATCATGCTCAATAATTACTTTCTTAAACATGATCACCAATCATTCTTGCTTTAGTAAGCTTAATGAGTACCCGATTGGTGCTAGATGAGCGAATTAAATTAGTATACTTGCTTGCCTGAAATCCATGTTTGTTCAACTGACAAAGAATTGCTCAAAACAACAAAATCAGCCTGACAACCTTCAAATAATCGACCTCTGATAGATTGTTGATTTACATAATTTGCAGGGTAAGCGGTAGCCATATTAATTGCTTCACCTAACTCTATATTAAGAATTTGATGAGTGTTTTTTATCGCAGTAGCCATATCTAAAACTGAACCCGCAAGCCCACCAGTTGGTGAAGTTAACTTACCTCCGTCAAGAATAACTTTCCGGTCAAATAACATAAACTCTTTATCATCGGTACCTAGAGGGGGCATAGCATCAGTAACAAGAAATAGTTTACCTTGAGGTTTCGTTTTAATAGCTAATAGACATGATGCAAAATCAACATGATGACCATCGACGATTAAGCCACAACTGGCCTTATCATTAAGCAGTGCAGAGCCCACGACTCCTGGCTCTCTTCCTTGTAATGGAGACATAGCATTAAATAAGTGAGTAAAACCGTCAGCACCAGCATCAATGGCTTTTTGCGCAGTTTCAAAGTCAGCATTAGTATGACCCAGACAAACTTTAATTCCCATATCAACCATACGTTTAATATCTTCAACGGAAACATTTTCAGGAGCTAAAGTGACTAATATTTGCCCTATGTCTTTACGGCTCAATACTTGCCATTCTTCATCAGTGATTTTTCTAATATATTCCTCACTGTGAGCACCTTTTTTAGCAACTGACAAATGCGGACCTTCAAAGTGTATACCGATAATTCCCATCACATTATTATTAATAGCTTCAGCAATAGCATCTGCTGCTTGCTGCATTACCGATACTTTGTCAGTAATTAATGTCGGTAACATTGCTGTTGTGCCAAACTTTATATGAGCCTGCATTATTTTTTCAATGCCAGCGGCTGTTGGCGTGCTATTCAATAAAACGCCTCCCCCACCATTAACCTGCAAGTCAATGAAACCAGGAACCACCAGACCCGACAGGACCTCATCACTTTTTGATATGTCGTTATCAATTGCTACAATTTTTCCTTTTGAAAGTGTAAAGACTTTATTTTCAATAAAATTTTCACCATCAAAATATTTTTCTACATGTAAACGTTTATTAGTCATTTCAATACCTTCAATAAAATATTAATTAATAGGGTCGATAAAACAGCGACAAGTGTCATAATGCTTATTTTTCAAACTCATGGTTTTTTCCTAAAATAGCAGCACCACGTACACCACTAGAATCGCCAAAAACAGCGCGTGAAATAATAGGAGATTCGATCCCTGTAAATAAATGTTTATTAATCGCAGCTGGAAGCCCCTCAATGATCTCATCGATTTTAGACAAACCACCGCCAACAACGATCATATCTGGATCATAAGATAAAACTAACGTGCTGAATGCTGAACCTAAAAACTCCATATAACAATCAAATGTTTTAATCGCTATTGGATTATTATCACGTAAATCAGTGACAAACTGAGTCGTGCTATTACTATCGCTACCAAAATGTTGATACAACCAACCTAACCCTGGGCCTGCAATATAAGTTTCACTGCAGCCAATTAAGCCACAACCACATTGTCGTGGTTTTATATTATATTTATTTAACAAAGCACCTGATGCCGGTAAATGTCCATACTCACCAGCAGTATTATTTGTACTTTTATACAACTCACCATCGATGCATAAACCGCCTCCAGCACCAGTGCCAATAATTGCCCCATAAACAATAGGCAAATTACGACCTGCTCCTTGATTACTTTCTGACAATGCAAATAATCGACAATCATTAGCAACAGCGACATTTCGTCCTAAAATATTCTCTAAATCTTCTACAATTAACTTACCTGTTGCACAACGGATGTTCGCTGATTTAACCCGTTTATTTTTATCGATAATACCAGGCATCCCAATACCAATACTACCTTGTTGACCTGTACGTTTATCTGCTTCATTAATCAATGTTGTAATTGTATAAAGAAATTCATGATAATTTTCAGTTGGCGTTGGCACTCGCCAACTATCAATCATTTTCATTTCATGATCGAAAAGTCCAATTTCAATTTTGGTCCCTCCAATATCCAAACCATAGGCTATGTTGTTTATAGCTGACATAATATCGTTTTATTTTCCTGAAAATGGGTAGGAAATAGCTATTTCCACCACTAAATTAAGTGAGTTTACTAAGTGTGAATCAAATGGTAACTTTTCTTAAGGTAAGTAATCAATAAGGTGATTAACACTGCTTTCAATTTGGTTTTATTTACTTTTTTTGTACATTAAAAAAAGTGCTTTTATTTCTATTAAAGAGCGAAGAGATCACCTTCAATAAAAAGTAAAAGCACGTAAATATCTATTAGGTCATAATTTAGCTGACAATACCTAACGGTTTAGCTACTTTCCACATACCACGAGTAAAATCAGGTATATCTTTACTGTTGCTACGATCGGCAACAGAAGCCATGCTTTGTGGAAAAATAGATGACCATGCCGCTGCGTCATACACATCTTGATCTAAAGGCTCACCATTACGTAAACAATAAACAATACGATACATCATTAAGAAATCCATACCTCCATGACCACCATTTCGTTTAGCTTCCGCTCCCATACGAACATATAGAGGGTGCTCATATGACTCATACCATTTACTCATATCTTTATCCCAATGATGGAAGCTTGCTTTAGTCGGCTCTTCGCCTTTTTTATCTCCAGCTTTCCATTTGGCTAAATTGTCTTGATATTCTTTTTCATAAATAGCAGCAATAGCTTCAGGCGGTTTTTCTAAGGCAATACGATCAGGGAAACCACCAAAAGTACCATTGGTACCTTGAATCAAATTATGACGTGTATAAGGACGAGGACTTGTTGTATCGTGCTGTACCATGATAGTACGGCCTTTTACTGTTTTTATGATGCTGGTGTTCATGTCCCCAGCAATAAAATTTAATTTATTACGCGCATGATCTTTTGGAAATTCTCGTTGGGCATAAGCAGCACGACCAAGTGCAGGAGAGCTAACAGAAGTAACATAATCAAACCTATCACCACGATTAATATTCATATATTGAGATACAGGACCTAAACCGTGTGTTGGGTACAAATTACCATTATGAGTTGTATGCCAAAGTGTACGCCAAGATCCTGTTTTGCGATCTATTTCTTTCATTTGCCAACGTAGATCGTGAATATAGGCTGCTTCACCATGGAGTAAATCGCCAAAAACACCTTGGCGAACCATGTTCAAGACCATCAGCTCTTCTCGGCCATAGTTAACATTTTCCATCATCATACAGTTTTTTTGTGTACGCTCGGCGGTATTAACTAATTGCCAACATTCTTCTAAACTGGTTGCTGCAGGTACTTCAACAAAAGCATGCTTACCGCTTTCCATCGTTTCAACAGACATAGGTGTGTGCCATTCCCATGGTGTTGAAATAATAACAATATCAATATCATTTCGAGCAAGTAGTTCGCGGTAGCTATACTTAGATCCAGTATAAACATCAGGTGCTTTAAAACCTTGTTGAGTTACATAATCAACAGAAGGACCAATGACAACAGGATCGGTATCACAGATAGCTTTAATTTCAACACCATCTAAATGACAATAATGTTTAACGTGGCCAGCACCTCGTTGACCAATACCAATAAAACCAACTCGAACAACATCCATTTTAGGCGTAACTAAACCTATTACAGATTTACCTTGTGCTTTTGGTGATGATAATTGACTCGCGTCTGCCGCACAGGCAGAAATAACTGCAGTAGAGCCTAAAATAGCAACAGATTGTGCTGCAGTTTTGAGAAAATCACGACGTTTTAAATCTTTCATTAACTGTTCTAACCTTCATTATTGTATTTCATTTGCTTACACTTTACCCATAATTAAACATAAAAACAATAATAAAAATAAAAGAAGTGTAAGCTTTATTAATATACACATCTTTAAATATCTATCTAAACTAATAATAAAGGCCATATAAGAGACTTCATGAATGTAAATATATCGTCAATAGAAAACCAATAAAAAAAGGTAGTGAAAGAGATAAAGTAAATAGCTGAAGATTATGTATTGCCAAAGCAATATAAAAGGGATTATTCAATAATTATAAAGGTTAGTCTCAAGCAATATTCGTAAAGAAAACCTAAGATGCACATAATATACTTTAAACAACTGATATTACTGCAATAATTTATACTTTTTTCAATTTACTTATACTAAAAATGACAATAAATACATATTCATTCACAAAATAGTTATATAAATAACTAGCAACTAAAAATTAGTCAGCTGTACAATGGTAAGATGAAAATAAACTTTATTAATAATATAAATAAAATCAGCCCAGAACATTGGCAAAAATTAAATAGTTCATCTTGCCCTTTTCTTGATTATGATTTTTTTAATGCACTTGAAGAAAGTCAATGTGTTAATAGCACACAAGGTTGGCAGCCTCATCATTTAGTTTCAACAACGAGCAATGATCTAGCTGCTATTATGCCAATGTATTTAAAAAACCACTCTTGGGGTGAATACGTTTTTGATTGGGATTGGGCTGAAGCTTTTAAACGTTATAACCTAGATTACTATCCTAAACTGGTAGCGACAATTCCTTTTACCCCTGTTACTAGCGATAAGTTACTTACTTCAACTCACCAAATAAGCGATTTCTTTACGCCATTAATAGAGCATTGCCACGAAGAAGACATTAATAGCTGGCACATTTTATACTGCGATAAAGTAACAACAGAATTACCAGACGATGTTTACCAACGTAATACGGTACAATTTCATTGGTTTAACCGAGATTACAAGACTTTTGATGATTTTATCAATACATTCTCTTCACGTAAAAGAAAGAATACACGTAAAGAAAGGTTGTCTATTATTGAGCAAGGTATTGATATACGTTTACTAAAAAAAAATGAAATTACATCAAAAGATCTCGATTTTTTTTATTTAACTTATCAACTTACTTATTTAAAGCGTGGCCACCAGCCTCACTTAAACATTGAGTTTTTTAAGCAAGTAATATCTAAAAAATCCGATAATGTGTTACTAGTTATTGCTAGCCATGAACAAGAAGATATTGCTTGTGCGTTATTCTTTTATGATGATTATCAATTATATGGAAGGTATTGGGGCTGCACTAAACAAGTTAATAATTTGCATTTTGAGCTCTGTTACTATCAAGGTATCGAGTTTTGTCTCAAACATAACCTACAAATGTTCAATCCGGGCACGCAAGGCGAGCACAAAATACAAAGAGGCTTCGAGCCAGTGTTAACATACTCTTATCACTGGATAAAACATCCTGCTTTTAAAGAGATAATTAAAAACTTTTGTCAACAAGAGCGATCGCATATGCTAACTTACCAAAAGCAATGTCAGCAGATGCTACCCTTTAGAAAATCAAATTAATGAGTTAAAAATACAATGAATAAACCTTTTTCACAAGCATCCGAAAACAATAAACAGCCTATTTTAGCTATTTTAACAAATGTACTTTCAAATAATACGCATGTTTTAGAGATTGGCTCTGGTACTGGACAACATGCTACTTACTTTGGACAGCATCTACCACATTTAACCTGGCAAACCAGTGACTTACCTGTTAATCATCCAGGTATTCACTCATGGTTAGATGAAGCAGCATTAACGAATGTATTAAAGCCTATCGTGATTGATTTAAATGAAAATTGGCCAATAAGTGATACAACTATAGATGCAATTTACACAGCAAATACATTACATATAATAAGCTGGGCACTTGTCGTTAAGTTTTTTGAAGGTATTGCTAATAATTTAAAATCTGGCGCTAATGTTTGTATCTATGGTCCATTTAATTACCAAGGAAAGTTTACTAGCGAAAGTAATGCTAACTTTGATTTATGGTTAAAAGAAAGAGATAAAAATAGTGGTATAAGAGATATTGAAGCAATATTAGCGTTAGCCAGCTCAGCAGGCCTTAACTTAGTAGACGATCATACGATGCCAGCGAATAATCGTCTACTAGTGTTCAAAAAACAGTAAAATATTTTTAATCTGAAGGTAGTAACGTAACATTTAGCGCTTTTAAAGACTTAGCAATATCTTCTGCAGCAGTAGCAGGCTTAACATTTTCATCTATTTTTAATATTTTTCCTTCTTTAGATATATAGAAGGTCACTCGGCTTGCTACTTTAAAAACATTAAGTACATCATACGCTTTAGCCGTTGCTTTTGTTGGATCGCTTAACATAGGGAAGTCTGCCGAAGTTTTCTTAGCAAAGTCTAAATTATCATTTAATGGATCAACACTAGCCATAACATAGCGCACATCGTATTCTCTAATGAGATGGCCTTGTTCTACTAAAGATTTACATTCAATTGTACACCCACGAGTATTCGCCATTGGGTACCAAGCTAAAACCACCGCTTGTTTACCTTTATAATCGCTGAGTTGAAAGTATCCCCCTGTAGTAGCTTGTAATCTAAAATTTGGCGCTTGCTCACCAACTTGTAAACTTGTGGCGAATAAATTAAAACTCAATAAAACAGCAATACAAGCACTTATTATTTTTGACAATTTTTTCATAAAACTCCCTCTTTTATATTTACGTCAACAAAAAATTAAACATGATATTTATTTTTTATTTTTTATTTTTTATTTTCAAATACAGCTAATACGGTTAACGCCTCATTAAGCAATATTAATGAGTTATCATCAAGTTGATAAAAAACAGTATCATTTAAAACATTAAAGTAGGTTTGTTCATTTATTTCAACATTCATGCAAGCCATTTTTGTTGAGGCTATGTTATTAAATTTTAGTTTACCAAGCCCATTAACCAAATCTTCAGCAACAAAGCGTCCAAAAAAACGATTACACCCAGCAAAACCAGTTACACTATTATCGTTAACATGCAGAGTCATACTTTTTACTGGCATTTCATTTTGCGTTGTATTTTCTTTCACGCCATTAAGCTCTCCTAACGTCCAATTTATAGAAGTAAGCGCAATAGCTGACATAGTGACCTGCTCCATACTTTTTAAATCCTTGTTGTATTGACACCCCATCAATACAACAAGTGAAACGATAAAAGTTAGCACTAATTTTTTCATTGTTATTTTCCTAGTAAATGAATCACCATATTGACATATATAGTGAAATAAAACGATCAAATATTAATCAACTTGATAGAGTTCTAATTAATTAGCAATAAAGATTACTTCATAATACTGTTAACAATACGTGATTTTTATAAAGCCGATTTAAAAACAGATAATACCAACCTCACTAACTATGTGATCATTTCTACTTGTTAAAATCACCAACTACATCGTTATTTATTTAATAACTAGTTGTTCACTTAATTAATGAAACTGGTATAAAAATGACTCTGAAAGGCTTTATCAAATATATAAGTGTCTCTTGATAATTTACAATAAAAAAAGGGTGAATAATTTAATATTCACCCTTTTTTCATCAACTTTCTTTACAAGGAAAGTAGCTTGAAGCTTAACTTTTAAAAAGTTACTTCTTAGCCAATTTCTCTTTGATACGTGCAGATTTACCTGAACGTTCACGAAGATAGTAAAGTTTCGCTTGACGCACGTCACCGCGACGTTTCACTTCAATTGAATCAACAATTGGGCTATGTGTCTGGAATACACGCTCTACACCAACACCGTTCGAGATTTTACGAACAGTGAACGCAGAATGTAAGCCACGGTTTTTAACAGCAATAACAACACCTTCAAATGCTTGAAGACGTGATTTATCACCTTCAGTAACTTTTACTTGAACTACAACAGTATCGCCTGGAGCGTAATCTGGTAGGTCTTTTTTTAATTGCTCTTGTTCGAGCATTTCAATAATTTTACTCATAATACCTTCTTCCTAGTATGCACAGTCTAAGTGGAACTTATGCGTTTCTTAATAGAAACTAACATTTTATCCTGCTCATCTGTCAGAGCTAGGTTAGTTAATAATTCTGGTCTTCTGGTCCATGTTCTCAATAGAGACTGTTCTTGGCGCCATAAGCGTATGTGTTCATGATTACCACTTAACAAAACTTTTGGTACTGACATTTCATCCCCCGAAGCGGTAGTCAGTACTTCTGGCCTAGTATAATGAGGACAATCTAATAAACCGTTAGAGAAGGAGTCCTGCTCTGCTGATTCTTTATGTCCCAATACACCAGGCACTAATCGTGCTACAGCATCAATTACATTCATCGCAGGCAGTTCCCCACCACTTAAAATGTAATCGCCAACCGACCATTCTTCGTCAATATCTGACGCTAATAATCGCTCGTCTATGCCTTCATAACGACCTGCTATAAATATCAGGCAGTCATCTTGTGCTAATTCACTTACACCTGCTTGGTCCAGTTTTCGTCCCTGCGGCGACAAATAAATAACCTTCGCTTTTCTACCATTTTCTTCTGCTGCTTTACGCGCAAAATTAATAGCATCACGTAGTGGTTGTACCATCATCAACATACCTGGACCACCGCCATAAGGACGATCATCAACGGTACGATGTCGATCATGGGTAAAGTCTCTTGGGTTCCATTTATGAAACTCAATTAACCCACCACGTATCGCTCGGCCTGTCACCCCATACTCAGTGATAGCGTCAAACATTTCGGGAAAAAGGCTTATCACCCCTATCCACATTTTGCTTTTCTTCAATGAAGAATCAACACTAGTCACAAGCTAGAAACCTGGGTCCCAGTCAACACAAATTTGTTTATTTTCAATGCTTACCGATTCAACTACTTGTTCAAAAAGATAAGGGATTAACCGCTCTTTTTTACTAAAGCCATCGTTAAGGTTCGCTTTCACAACCAGTACATCATTAGCGCCAGTTTCCAACATGTCAGATACCACACCAAGATCGTAACCTTGAGTAGTAACAACAGACATGCCGATTAAGTCACGCCAGTAATAATCACCTTGCGATAATTCTGGCAATGAACTCTCATTGATTAATATCTCAGAACCGACCAATGCTTGCGCATCATCTCTGTCATCAATACCAGCAACTTTTACGACTAAGCCTTTGTTGTGCTTGCGCCAATCAGTAATATCTACTGTTCGCGTATTATTTCCTAATTTTAATGACCAAGGAAAATAGTCAAGTATGGCATCGCTTTCATCTGTGAATGAATGAATTCTCAACCAACCTTTGATACCGTAAACAGCGCCTACTTTACCTAAGGTAATTTGATCTTGTGTACTCATAACAACTCACTAATTTCTACTATTGCCTACTAAGTTTGCTATTAAGCTGCTACTTGAGCATCTTTAACTAACTTAGCCACACGATCAGATAAACCAGCACCTTGACCAACCCAATGGTTGATACGGTCTAGGTCTAAGCGTAATTTTTCAGCTTGACCTTGTGCTGTTGGGTTGAAGAAACCAACTTTCTCGATGAAACGACCATCGCGAGAGTTACGGCTATCTGCAACAACAACCTGATAGAATGGACGCTTTTTAGCGCCACCACGAGCTAAACGAATGGTAACCATATCGCCCTCTTATATTTTAGTGTTAAAACGGATTTTCCAGACACTTCCTGTCTATAGGCGACAGAAAAGCTCGCGTATTATACGCTTTTGAGGATAAAAGACAATCCTTATTTGAGTAACAAGCAAAGCTTATAATAAGTATTACCTTACATTCTTCGCTTTTTCATTAAGTTTATGAGCTAACAATACGGCAATGAATAAATCAAGGCAAGTCGCTCAGTTGAGCAATAGCGGGCTATTAGTATTAAGAGCACCACGCTGTAAAACATTTTAATTAGTTCAAGTAAGTAATAACTGAATAAAACGAGTATTAATATAAGAACAAATATTAATATAAAAATAAAAAATTATTTTCTCCTCACATTTTCTTCACATTCTCTATGGTGTAATTACTCTATCTTTTAAACACGATAAGAAACAACCATGAAAAAAACTTACCTATACCTACTTGCCTTATGTACGCCACTTACTACCTTAGCTAATACTTACATTGGTGCAGGTATTCAAACGAATAACCCAAGCATTCAAGATAATGCGATGAAATCTACGTCGGTGAATAACGTAACACTCAATTTACAAAAAGAAGGTACAAGCAGCGATTTTCATATATTTGCTGGATATAAGTTTGATAACAATTGGGGAGTAGAGCTTGCTTTTACAGCATTTGAACAAAGCACAGAGCTTGAAACAGTCATTGATTATACACAGGAAGAAGAATGGGAAGCTGATGCTGACTATACGCAAATATCAATAGCAGCAACCTATTTATATCCTCTTAACGATAATTTAAAATTAGTT
>Ga0193951_1000267_pt1 | contig 24384 bp, 23 predicted proteins | sample BB_2_MG_FD_140370 | JGI IMG/M metagenome (GOLD analysis project Ga0193951, IMG submission 140370) | Microbial mat bacterial communities from the Broadkill River, Lewes, Delaware, United States - BB_2_MG | ecosystem: Environmental > Aquatic > Freshwater > River > Microbial mats | place: USA...
GTTTCTGCTAAAGAAGTTTCTATTATCAAACAAACTGATATATTATATTGGTTAGCCAAACAAATGTTTTCCAACCCAGTAAAACGAATTTGTAAAATTTTACATTTAAACCAAAAAGAGTTAGCTAAGGAGTTACATGTAAGTGATGTAACTGTAAATAGATGGTCATCTAAAAGTGTAGAAGTACCAACTCAAACTCAAAGAACATTTGATATTTTAGAAGAGAATTTTATCTTAAAAGAAAAAGTTGAAAAAGTAGATTTGATACTCAAAACATTAGGAGAATTACAAAAAACATACTAATATGTAAACTTTATAATTTATAATATAATATATTGATATGTTTCAATTATAGATAATTTTATATTAATATTATAAGTTTAAGACTTAATTAAACTTAAATCACATATAATACCTTTAACTCTTTTAGTAGTTTACTATTAGAGAATCCATATGAAAGGTATTATATGAATCTTGAACTCATAAACGAGATTGTAAAGTTAAAATCTAAGAATCTCTCTTATACAGAAATTGCAGAAGTAATTGGAATCGGTAGAACTACTATTGTCTTAGCTTTAAGACTATATAGTGTTTTAGATAATCATTACTCCTCTAAACTCTCATCACTTCAAGACAACAACAATCAGTTCATTAATCAAATTGATACATTAAAAAAACAATGTATTCAAAAAAATAGTGAAATTGATAGTTTGAATAAACTTGTAAATATAGATGAAAAAGTAAGTGTGATTCTTTCAAAAGATGAATACTATGGTCTTGAAAATGGATTGGAAGATTTACAAAGTGAGGTGGATATGCTAAGTACTGAATTAGCAGGTCTTAACAATATGTCATTTAGTCAAAAACTAGAATGGCTGTTCATTCCAAAGGAGATAAAATGAACGTAGATATACAAGGTGCGTACCTTAACTCGTACGCAAAAGCGGATTACAAAAACAAAGATACGGGTGAAGTCGTGCAAGGTGACTTTTGTGTTCAAATTCAACAGTCAAAAACACTATCTAATGGTGCAGTTCAAAACGAATATTATGATGTTCCAATAGCTAGAGAATTAGAGAAAAATTACCAAGGTAAAAAAGTTGGTGATATTGTAAAAGTTCCATGTAATGTATACGGTGAAAACTTTGCTCAAATAAAAATAGGTAAAGCTAAAAAATAGTTATTTTATAAATAAGCGTTAGAGGAGCACTCTTTCACCTTTGCTTCCCTAACTCTAAACCCAGTCGCTAAAAAGGATTCAGGATGAATTATACAATAAATAATAATCAAAGTGCCTTAGAAAGAAGTTTTGGTGATGAGGCTCCGCATTGTGCGGAGTGTTTCATCAACACTTCTGCCGTAGGCACCTTGACTAATTATAAAGAAGTTGTGGACATTAATGAGAATTACTCATTTTATGATGAGCTTAAATCAGTTCACTATGGTCTATCAAAAATAGATTTATTACAAGTAAAAGATAAACTAAAAAAGCAAAAAGGCTTTTTAAATTCAAGTTTTATATTTGACCGTATAAATAAAACTAGTTTTCCATTATCTCAAATAGTTATATCAGCTTATCACTCACCGGAGCGTTATTATGCAGAGATACAGAACAGAGTTAATACATTAGAGAGTATTGCAAGTCAAAGAGATTTAAAACCAGTTTTTATGACTCTTACACTACCTAGTGAATTTCACAGATATAAAACTACAAAAAATGGCAAATTAGTAAACAATCCTAAGTTCAATGGAACTGCTCCAAAAGAATCTGTAAAGATACTTACTAAAATGTTTGCAAAACTAAGACAAGATAGGTCACTAAAAGAACTCTCAAAAGAAAATCGCATATATTTTAGAGTTAATGAGCCACACAAAGATGGAACTCCTCATACTCATATACTTATGTTTATCCCTAGTGATAGAATCGAAAGAGTAAAGAAAGCATATAAAAGATTATATGATAGCAGAGCAAATGATATACAAGTCATTACAGACAATATAAATAATAGTGTTGCTTATGTTATGAAATATATAAACAAAGTATTGCCATTATCAAAGAAAAAAAACCTTAGTGAAAAAGAGCGATATCTTAATGCTTGGTACTCAAAAAATAGAATTGTACGTTTTAATTCATCTAAAACATTAGCACCTATTGGACTATATAGATTACTTCACAATAAATACTCCATGTTTGCACTTACAAAGCTAGTCAATACAAAAGCACTTAATATATTTGTAACTATTGATAAAAATAAGATAATGGAAATATTTGATGGTGACGAAATGATATATGCTCGTAGCGATAACTATAATCTTGAAATTATAGGGAATAATTTTTCAAATTCTTCGCAAACAAACGATAGTGCGATAGGGATGTCGGCATGACTATTTTACTAGAAAACTTAGAACTCATACCTAAGCTATTTGAAGAAATAAAGGCTATAAAGCTAAATAGTTCAAATAATGAGAAAAAATGGCTTAATACACGTGAATTGAGTGCTTATATAGGCTATTCAATGGACTCTATAAACAAGATGGTAAAAGAGGACGTTTTCATTGATGGTATTCATTACTATAAACCATCAAAAAAATTACTTTTCAATAAATATGAGATTGATAATTGGATTACTGGGATTAAAAGTGAGAAAGTAAAACAAGATGTGAATTTAGTAGTTAATGGACTACTAGCAAATATAAAAAGATAATTCTATGAAAATATATATAAAAAAGGTTAAAAACTCAAAAGGCAAAATAAAAGAGTCTTTGTGGATTAGATTTACTCACGAGGGTAAACTTCATCGCAAACCTCTTGGACTTGATAACACAAAAGTCAATATGAGATTAGCCAAAAACGAAATACTACCAACAATGCAGATAAAACTGCTAAATGGTGAGTTCTTTAACAAACAAGTTCCAACGATTGATGAGTACTCTCAAACATCATTTGATATACATAGTTCTTCAAGAAAAGCTACTACTCAAAATGATTATAGAATTTCTTATGAAAAACATATCAAGCCACATATAGGAAACAAAAAACTTGATTCACTCAAAGCTAGTGATATAGCTCTATGGCAAAACAAAGTTTTAGAAACTGTTAGCCCTAGACGACTTAAAAATATCAGAGCTGTTCTAAGTACAATTATACAAGATGCACTAAGGGATGAGATTATAACTCGTAACCCTCTTCCACTTGTAAAACTCCCACGAGCTGAAAAAGTAGAAATATCACCTTTTAGCATTAAAGAGATATTCACTATATTAGATACTGCAAAGTTCCAATATAAAAACTTTTATGCACTTGGATTTTTTACCGGTATGAGAAGTGGTGAAATGATAGGTCTTAGATGGGAAGATATTAATTTTGAGAAAAAAGAAATCTCTATCAAAAGAGCTATTAAGATGGGTGTTGTATCTACTCCTAAAACTCTAAGCAGTATTAGAGATATAGACATCATTGATTCACTTATGCCATATTTGAAAGAACAGTATCAAATAACCGGCGAATCTAATAGTTATGTTTTTCTAAATAATCAAGGTGAAAACTTCTATGATATCAAGAGAATAAGAAATACTCATTGGACTAAGGTATTAAAAGATTGTAAGCTAAAATATAGACCAATATATCACACAAGACATACATTTGCAACAATAATGTTAGAAAATGGTGAAGATATACTTTGGGTATCAAATATGTTAGGTCATACAGATTCAACAATGACACTAAGCAGATATGCAAAATATATAAAACGTGAAGATAAAAAAAGGGCTACATTCTTAGAAAAATAGGTACACTAAATGACACCGATACGACACCGAGTTTAAATAAATTTGATTGGAAGTCTGTGTTTAGGGGGTTTAAAATAAATGGCTCCGGATGCTGGAGGATTTTTATAAACAATTAAAAACTACAAAAGACCATTAATACGGACTTTCGTAACTCTATCAATTCTCAAAGTTAGCTGTTTTTCGTTAATTTTGGGCACAATTTGGGCACAGTTACTAATTCAATTTATTCTCTTAAGATAATATAATATCTTCATTCCAAAGGATATATCCACCAAACTTATTTGGTTTCCATTGTCCTCCTACATCTTTACCTTTTTGTGTAAGATAATATCCTTTTTCTTTTTTTTCTAAATACCCTATCTTTACAAAAAAATCATTTAATTCATTGGTTTTCATTTTATGCTTAAGTGCTAATTTTGAGGTCGTTAATTTTTTTATTACTAGGCTTACTTCTTTATTGATTGATTCATTACATTGTTTGTCATTAGCTAAGGGTAAATGCATATATTGGACTACATTCTTATGTTCTTTACAATACATTTTTGCAGATGCATCAAACACTTCATTTGAAGCAACAAATAATCTTTTAATTTTATAATCACTATAGTTACTATTTTCTTCTATAAATACATATGTGTCACCGACAAATGATTTAATCTTTTCATGATTGATTTTATACTTACTATTTTGTTTCCAATTTTTGCACTGTATAAAAATAATCTCATCTTTATTAATTGCGATTAAATCAATACTATTGTCTTTTTTACCTTTTTCTATTCCATTATACTTTACAATACAGCCTAAATTCTCAAAATGCTCTCCAACAAATTTTTCATAATCCAAACCCTTTTTTGAATTTTCTTTCATTTGTTTTTTATATCTTTCTTTTCTTTCGTTAGGTTTATTTTTATCTTTTATAAAAATTAATTTATGAGGATTTTCTTTATCTTCTACAAACGTAGCAAATTCTTTTTTATATTCTTGTTTTTTTGTTTCTTTCTTTTCTAGTTCTTCAATTTTATTTTCTATTTTTTCATCTAGCTTGTTATTTAAATCTTGTACTTTATGCACAGCATCTACAATAGAACCGAATATGCCTTTTTTCTTTCTGCTATTTTTTTTAATAGTTCTTCATCTGTCATATTTACTCTTTAATTAAAAATTTATATACAATACACAAGATCATTGATAAGACATTATACACTTTATCATTTTTAAGCAGTATGATTTTAACTATTTATATGTAAATTCTTATTTACTTTAATCAAAATTAATATAAATGTTAAAAAAGGCTACTCAATCATTCTAATTATCTCTATAATAATTTTTAATTGACATTAAATTTGCTTCAAATAATTCTCTATATTCTTCATTAATTAATTTATCATCTACATTTTTAACTAAACAAAGTAAAGTCTTAATATCTTCCAAAATTCTTTCTGCTTTTTCTTCAAAAATTTCATCTTTTACTTCTGATAAAACAATCCAAATTACATAGAAATCCTGGAGTGATCTACTATATGTTTGATTATTTTTTACATTTAAAAACTCATTCAATTTTTCTTTTGTAATAATACCTCCAAAAAGTAATGGTAGTTTTTTTATAAGTTTTCTAGTTCGATCTAAGACTTTCAAAAAATATTTTTTTTCAATAGCTGTATTATCAAGATCTATTAAAAATTCACTTAATCCTTTTTTATCTTTTAATCTACAAGTAATTCTATCTTGTCTAAGGAAAAACCCTATTACATCTGATTTTTTATATAAAATATATGACAATGAAGTAATTAACTCTTCATTCAACATACGGTCTGGTTTCCCATCTTTAATTTCACGTAAATAAAACCAAGTTTTAAAATCATCATTTCTTATTTCTTTTATTTTCTTAATTACATCAATATCAACAATTGAATTCCACATTTCAAATGAATTTTGCTTAATTGGATAAGGTTTATAATTCAACCTAATAAAAAGATCTATTGGATCAAACTTCTCATTCATTTCTTCTTCAATAATTATCAAATCTAAGACAAAATCAAGTATTTTATCCTTATAATCTTCAGAAAGTTCACTAAACCTTTTCTTTTCTAGATCTGTAAGAATTTTAAGACCTTTAAGTTTAAAGTTATTATTCTTCGAATATGTTAGCCTTCCATTTTCATTATTAAACTGTTCACCTAAAAATGCAATTATCGAAAGAAGTCGTTGTTGACCATCTACAACTTCCTTCACATTATTTTTTGTTTTAAAAATAAAAATAGGAGGCAAATTAATACCAAGTAAAATACTTTCTATAATTGAAGATGCTTTAAGTTCTGTAACTTTTTCTTGCCTTTGATAAGATGGTCGTACTAAATATCTACTTGTTTTTAAATCATTCCTTATTTCATCAATAGGGGTCGATGTTGGATGTGGTTTATGTAAGCGTAGACTTGCTAATTCTTTAATTGACTTAGCTGAGTCTTCATCAGTTTGCTTTAACCCATCTATTTTTTCTTTAAATTTATTATTTCTTATAAATTGGTCAAAATTATATCCTGACATCTTTTCAAATAATTCAGCAGTATTTTCAAATCTACGAATAATAGCTCCATAGTAATGAAAGTCTTTTTCAGTATAAATATCAAGATATTTAATATAAAAATCACTCATTTTATTTAAGTCAAATTCAAAAGAAACATTTTCCTGTTTTAAAATATTTATTGCCCATAGTATACACTCATAAATAAACTTATTATTTAATTGAGGTTTTTTAGAAAGAGAATTGAAGATTTCAAGTGTTTTATCAATTGTAAATTTAAAATCTATAAATTCTTTGTCAATATCATCAAAATTATTCTTACTAAAATCATATAATAGTTCTATTATCTCTGTCCTGTTTGTACCCCTTGCATATGTTACAATTGGAAATTCATATAATATTTTAAATCTTCTAATAATATCTACGTTTTTAGCAATCAATCCATTATTATTATCAGTTATATCTTCTTTTGGGAAAAAACATTTATTAAAATTTTTAAAGAAATCATCACATTTACTTAATTCTTTTTTAAAACGTTCAGAGAACAAATCACTATCATACTTAGCATTATCAAGTTCATCTCTTGTTAATGGAGTAATTCCAGTATTATATCTTTGAAAAATTTCTTTTTTAACTTTATCAATAATATCTTCTGTCAAATCCAAGTTATTAATAACTTCAAACTCAAAAATTCTTATATTGGATGTCAAAAATATTTCTTTATTTACATCAGATAATTTATTAAAAGATAAGTTTTTTAAAACTTGTAGTTCTTTAAGTCCTTTAATATTTAATGAAAGATTATTTTCTTTAAACCTTTTTAAAGTTTCAAATCTCTGTCTTCCATCAATAACTTCAATTTTATTACCGGTTTTAAAAAGTATAAGTGGGGGAACTTCCGTACCTAAAATAACACTTTCTATAAAAAATGTTTGTTTACCTTTATCCCAAACATAATTTCTTTGATAATATGGATCATAGTCAATTCTCTTTAAGTTTCTTTCGCTTAGTAATGTTCCAACAGACATACTTCGAGCATTTATTGATAATGAATGCTTAAAAACTTCTCTTAAAATATCCGCTTTAGTTGTTTTTCCCATGATATTTTTATTCCTGTATTAATATTAATTTTTCTTTTGTTTCAATTTTAACTGCAAATATTTTTTGCTCTTCTGTTTCTTTTTTAGATTTGGTAATGCTAATTAATTTTTTATTTATGTATGTAGACATAATTAACTTATCGGACACATAATTATATAAAAATTCGTATAGTTGATCATCCGTTATTCTAAATCCATTATTAGAAATATCATTACTACAAATAATTTTTAAATTAATAATATCATTATCGTTAAAATATATTGCTATTATACAATCACTATAACATATAACCTCTTCTTCTGCATTCGGATTATCCACTTCTAACTCATATGATGCATTTATATGTTTTGTTAAAAAGGAATTTAATTCATTAGTTAATTTTAAAATAATTGGATCACTGTTATATATACTGCTAAATTCTGGTTTTTTAAAAATTGGTACATGTTTTAGTAAATTATATTTTAATAATAAAGGTCTTGCTTTTACTCCATAATTTGTATGAGAATTATAATATAGTACAAGTTGCTCATAATCAGTTAATTGTGATCTTATGATTTTTGAATAAAATATTTTATTTTTATCTTCTAAATTACCACTATTATCAATCATTTTTATTAGTCTATAGAATGCTTTAAAATAATGTGATAAGTACCCACGTTTTTTTTCAAAAATGTCCTCATATTTTTTTACCATAATATCATGGTTATCAAATATTGTTTTCCCTTTTTCATAACAAGATATTACTTCCATAAAAATTTCTTCAAAATGATCTGTACTTTTATCTAAATTTACTAGCTTCTCTTTTATTTTAAGATATATTTCAAAAAAAGAATAAAAACTTGATTCAAATTGTTGCACTTTCAATGTTTTAGATTGATCTTCATAAATTTTTCTACTTTGTGATAACTCTTTTCTTTGAGCTTCAAACTCTTTTATCTGTGCTTGAAGTGCTTCTACCTGTGCATCTAAAGCTTTCTTATTTGTAACAAAATCTTTACGTTGCTCAGTTAATGCTTTATAAAATAAAAAAACACCTGCTAATGCCCAAAAAGAACCAGCTACTCCTCCTATAAAATCGCCAAAATAGGCAAATTTTTCAGCATTAATTTGATTTGAAAAAGTTACATTATAGTCTAACCATAAAAAAGAGATAATTGCAAAAATCACAATTAATAGCCCTGATATTATTATATAACTTATAAGCTTTTCATTCTTCAATAATTCTAATAAATTCACAATCTTTTTATCCTATTAATTATATTGCTTACTTTCAAAGTAATTAAAATAAAGTTTTAATTTAATTCTAATACTAAAATAACTGTAGTATAATATAATATATTATAAATATTCCTTATGATATATTTTTTATTACTAATATTTAATTCGAATGATGTATACTAAAAAATAATTAATAGCCTAAAAAGATAAATATTTGATTAAAAACAAGAACTTAAATATAAAACCATTTTGCAAACTAAAACATAAAAAGATAATAACTTTTTACCCTATTGATTTCATTGAAGTTATAATAGGCATAAACAACAAATTATCTTCAATGATAGTAAATAAAAAGAAGAAATTATCTTTCGAAACATATACAAATTATCTAGTTCCCAAAAACTCACTAAATTACATTTCAGAAGAAGCATTTTTAAAAGATAAAAAACTCACAAAACAACAAGTTATTCAAAATAGTATCTCATATATTCATAAAGAGATGGATAAAGAACAAATAGATTATTTAACTGAACAATTTAAAATCCTTGTTAAAAAACATAAAATAAGAGTTACTAAAAAAGACAATATACCAATATATTCAGAAATACTATTTATTTTAAATTATATTAAAAATATTCAAGCTATTATAAGAAAGTACCCAACTTACTGGACTAACCTATATGGCACAAAATTTCGTGCTAGTAGTGAAAAAAATCTAGTTAATACTCAACTAACTTATTTAAAAGAATGTTTAAATAATCCATTTTTCCCAATAACTAATAAAAAAGAAATAGAAAAAATCACTATGCAAATAAAATTTTTAGAAAAATCTATACTTCCTGAAAATCAAGGCATAGCAGAGTTTTTCAATCATGCAGAATCATTACTTGGATTAGACCATAAACTTATGGGTTTTTCAAAACATGAACAAAATACTATTAAACAGTTATTATCATTTTATAATGGGATTAGATGCAAAAAAGAAGAATTGGTAAAAAGTTCTATGATATATATGCGTTCCTTATCAAAAATTGATGATAAAAAAGATCATCAAATATTAGTAGATTCTATAAAAAATATATCATATAACTTTTTTGATTACGTATATAAAGAATCAAAAGAAAAATCAAAATCGAAAGATAAAAAAATAAGAGCTCAATCAGCCTATAAACAATTAATATTCACAAAAAAGCAACTTTCAAATGAGTTCCATGTTAAAACTACAATAGATAATACAAAAGTATTTGTTTATACTCATAAAAACTCTTTTGATTATATAAGTAAAATGCTAGAAATATTTATCAATAATATATTCGGTTTTCAAAATATATTTGAACCTGATTTGCCAAAAGAAGAAGACGCATCAGATTGGCATATATTAAAAAGTATAGCAACATTTAAAAAAGAAATAGGATTTACAAAAAAAGAATTTCAATACTTAACTTTTGCAATTATGCAAGCCAAGTGAGAGCAAAACTTGCTCTAGCTTAGCTCTTCTAAAAAACACTCTCTCAGATAAACTTTCACTGTTAACAAAATAAACCAAGCTTGGTTAAATTCAAAAAAAGGAATTTGACTATGATTCAAATTAAATCTGTTCTAAACGGTATTTACAAGGCTAATGATTTTGTAAATAAAAACACATCAGAGGTTACAAAAGGTAAAAACTATCTACAATTACTTTTTGTTAAAAAAATGAGAGATGGCAGTGAAAAACAAGAAATTCTAAATATCACTGTTCCATTTGAGAAGCTACATCTTTACAAAGACAAAATAGGTAAAGAAATAGTAGTTGATGTAGGTATCATCTCTAAAGATTATATCTTCTATGGCATTTAGTTGTGAAGGTGAAACTGTCTTGGAGAGAAACGCGTCAAGCGTTCGGCTCTGAGTCAGTTTTACTCTAACAACGAGCAAAAAAACATAAGTACTTAAAAAAGATGACTCGAGGCGTTAGGTTAAAAGATATTTGGCTGAGTGAAGATTCCACACTTGTGTGGTTTGAGTAACTCTGCCTAATATCTAATTATTTATGAACGAGGTAATTTATCTAGTAATACCTCGTGTTAAGCGTCAAAAGGAATAAATAATGACAAATTATAAAGACATAAAAATGATATTTGGTATTGATTCATTATATTACTTCTGTGAAAGTACAGTAGATTATGATGATTTATACTTAGATATATTAGACCAAATTGATATCATCAAAGGCAAATATGCTCTTAAAGAGATATCTTATCAACCTAAAAACATAGCTATAAATGTATCTGATACAACATTAACTTATCTTGGATTTTCTGAGGGCTTCATGTGGTTTAAAGATATGAATGAGTTTTTTAAAATAGGTTTTAAAGACCATACAAAAAACAGAAGATTACACAATATAAGAGTTCAACTCTTAGGTGAGGGAATTTATACTATAGGCATAAAGTCTCTAATAAATTATATTGATACTATGTTAGGAGAATATACAAACAAATCTCATCCAGTAACAAGAGCAGATATAAACTGTTTTATAGAATATGATTTTTCGTGGGTAACTAAAAATATGTTTGCCACTAGAAAAAAAGCTTATTCAGTTATTACAGAGATGGGAAATTCAAACAAGATAGAAACTATCTATGTAGGTAGAAATCCTTTTAAATTAAGGCTTTATAATAAATCTGTAGAGATGGCTAAATCTAAAAAAGCAGACCTCATGAGAGAGTTCTTTTTAAATCATGACTTTGACATGAAAAAGACAATTTTTAATATAGAGTTTGAGATGCATAGAGCACACTTAAAAGCCTATAATATATCAACTATTGAAGATGTGCTTAGTAATGCAAATAATCTATTTAAACGCTCTATGGAAGATATAAGACTTATAGATTCTAGTGAAGTAACTCAAACTGATATAAAGCATAAAAACAAGCATCGAGCATCTACGATACCAATATGGAATTATATCAAAGAGAATTTTGATATTAAAGAGTTTTTACAAATTGATACACCATTAGAAAGGATTAAAAGAGCTGCATATTCATATGACTATTACAAGTTTAAAGAGGAGTGTATAGCACTTATAAGAAAAGCTCATATAAACTCTGTTCATATCTCTTATGATGAAATGGAAGATTGTTTACATACATATGAAGATTCACTTGAGGCACCAACTAAAAAAGATAAAAGAAAAGACTATGTAGATATAGAAATTGCTGATAAAGAAAATATAAAAGCAAAATTTAGACTTTTAAACAACGGGGAGTTAATTAAACCAATTAATGTTATTTCAGTAAAGAAAATGAGTGACTCTGAACTGTTTTATGCTCTTCATGATTTTTCAACAAAAAAAGAAGATAGACCTAAGTATTTAATTACTTATGATGAACTTGTAAGGCGTGGTTTAAAAGAGCCTATGCCTTTCTAGGTGATGTGATATGTCTATAGATATGGAAAATATAAATCTCATTAAAAACATGGCAAAAGATATAGAGTTTATTAAAAAAACTCTATCTTCTCAAATAGCAAAAAGGTGGCTCAATACAAAAGAACTTTCTGAGTATCTAGGTTACTCCAAAGATAGAGTATACAAACTAAAAGATGAAGTTTTTATAGAGAATATTCATTTTTATAAAAAAGTTGGTAAAATACTATTTGATAGAGTTGCGATAGACGATTGGATGGTCGGAAGGAATTTCGATGAAAATGACATCACGCAACGGCAAGTTGTGGATAACATTTTATCATCAATCAAGGAGATATAGAAAATCTCTAAACCTTGATGATACAAAGACTAACCGCAAAATTGCAATAACAAAAACAATTCCTGAGATTCAGTATAAGCTGAACTCGGGAGAGTTCTTTAACAATTCAAAACAAAAAGTACCTACAGTAGGAGAATTTGCAATAACTTCATTTGCACTTCATTCAAAAAGTAGAAAAGCATCTACTCAATATGATTATGAAATAGCATTGAGATTGCATATTCTTCCACTACTTGGAAATAAACCGATTGACTCAATCAAACCATCAGATATAGCTCTTTGGCAAAACAAGTTATTAAAAAATCTCAAACCAAGACGAGTAAGAAATGTCAGAGCTACTTTAAACACTATATTTGAAGATGCTATAAATGATGATATTATTGATAAAAATCCAATTTCTAGGGTAAAGACTCCTAAAATAGAAAAAGTTGAATCACAAGCCTTTTCTATGGACGAAATGAAGCTTATCGTTTCAACTGCAAAAGGTGAATTACAAAACTTTTGTGCGTTAGGATTTTTTACCGGTCTTAGAAGTGGAGAGCTTATTGGTTTAAAATGGTCTGATATTGATTTTAAGAAAAAAGAGTTATCTGTTAAACGAGCTATTAGGATGGGTGAAATATCTACTCCTAAAACTCAAAATAGTATAAGAACTATTGACATAATAGATAATCTAGTTCCTTATTTAAAATCTCAATTTAAATTGACCGGAGATAAAGATTCATTTGTATTTTTAAATAGTGATGATACTCACTACTATGACATTAAAAGAATTAGAAATATAAGATGGAAAAATTTACTCAAAGAGTGTGACATAGAATATAGAACTATTTATCAGATGAGGCATACATTTGCAACTGTAATGATAGAAAATGGAGAAGATATTTTATGGGTATCACATATGCTTGGTCATGCTGACACTTCTATGACTCTAAATATGTATGCTAAGTATAGAAAACGAGAAAATATACAACGAGCTACATTCTTAGGAACTATCTGACACAATAGGTCACTTTTGGACACAATTTGGGCACAGTGGTTAAAATCTTTTGCTTGGATGTCATATTTTTAGGGGTTCTAAAGGTATGGCTCCGGATGCTGGATTCGAACCAGCGACCAAGTGATTAACAGTCACCTACTCTACCGCTGAGCTAATCCGGAACATGTTTAATGAGGACGAAATTATAGTAAAATATTAGGGGAATGTCAAGGGGTTTTTTTGCAAACTATGAAAGTTTGTAAAAATTTACTCCTGCGACTTCCTTTGCATGTAAAAAACCATCTTCAATAAGCTCATTGATTAGCTTTATGCTACTATGTGAAAAACTTATATTTACATCATCAAAACTTTGTGGTCTTTTATCTATCATGTTTAGAATTTCATTTTTTGTAAAATCTCTTTTTTCTTCACTATAGTCTCTTTTATATGCCAAGCTAATTGGAAGTGAACTCAAAATACTTGATAATTCTTTTAGTCTTTGTATGCTCACACTCTTGACATCATATGCAGGTGGTCTGTCTACTGTGCTTATATCTATTCTATCTGGTTTAATCTCTTCTAGAACCTTTTGTAAAGCTTGAAATTCACTTTCTTTGTCATTTATACCAGCTACAACTAAAACTTCTAAAACGAGTTCTTTGTTATATATCTTACGAAACTCTTTTATGCCTTCAATGATATCTCTTACATGTAAACCTTCGATAGGTCTATCTATCTTTTTAAAGCACTTTTGGCTTACGCAATCGAGTGAAAGTTTTACAATATCTATCTCTCTTAAAGTTTCTCTGACATCTTTACATGTAACAGTTGCACCATTTGATAAGATAAGTAATTTAGCATTACCTTTAATCATATGCAATTCTTTTACTAATTCTTTCAAGTAAGGATACAAAGTTGGTTCGCCATTTGCTGTCAAAGTAATAACATCTATATCTTTGTACTTTTTAAGCGCTTCTTTTACACTTGTGACCACTTCTTTAACTGATGGAGGGTTTTGTATCGTATCAACTGGTTTTGCACCTTTTAGCTCACAGTAGATACAATCAAAATTACATTGTTTAGTATCTGGACTCAAATCAATTCCGAGAGATTGTCCAAACCTCCTTGAAGTTATTGGTCCAAATACTGTTTTACTCATAATTATCTTTTTGTCTGAGCTTGTACTTCTTTGATGAAGTATTTTGCATTTTCTACAGGGATATCTGGAAGTATTCCATGTCCTAGATTGAAGATATGTCGTTTATTATCCATAGTTTTTACTATCTTATCAACCCCTTTTTTTATCGCACTTTGACTATACAATCTTGTTGGTTCCATATTTCCTTGAAGAACATACTTATCACCAAGTTTTTCTTTTGCGAGTTCCAACGGCGTTGACCAATCTACACCAAATACATCAAAATCACCATCGATTCTATCTAAATATCCACTGATTCCTTTAGGGAACATAATAATAGGGATATGAGGATATTTACCTTTTAAATGGCTTGCAATCTCTTTCATGTAATTCCATGAAAATTCAAAATATGCATCTTCTTCAAGAGCTGCTGCCCATGAATCAAAAATCATAACAGCGTCAGCACCACTTTCAATTTGTTTTGACATATAAAGCTTTAAAACTTCTGTCACTTTTCTTAGTAATTTATGCATAAATGTTGGTTGAGAATAGATAAGCTTTTTCACTATTGCATAAGTCTTAGTACCTTGCCCTTCTATCATATATGTTGCTAATGTCCAAGGAGCACCACAAAAACCTATAAGAGCTTTATCAGCTGCTAGTTTTCCACGAATAAGACGAATAGCTTCATAAACATACTCTAACTTCTTTGCTGCTTCTTCAACACATAAAGCATCTAAATCTTCCATAGTTCTTATTGGTTCAGAAAAAAGAGGACCTTCACCTTTTACAAACTTAAGATCCATTCCCATTTCCATCGGGACAACGAGAATATCACTAAATAAAATCGCAGCATCAACACCTAAAATATCTACAGGCTGAAGTGTTACTTCACAAGCCTTTTGAGGGTCATGGCATAGAGATAAAAAATCTCCAGCTTCTGCTCTTACTTTCATATATTCAGGAAGATATCTTCCTGCTTGTCTCATCATCCATACTGGTGTATGTGTCGTCTCTTTTCCGAAGCATGCATCTACAAAAATCATTAATGTTTTCCTACTTTATTTAAAAAATATAATCCAATTGCAAGAGCCATAATAGCCCCCGCAAAATATAGCATTTCTAATGCACCTTCATAACTTGTATGTAAAACTCTTTGAAAAAAGTTAACAACTAAGACCATGACTATCACTTTTGCTATTTTGTCTTTGAGTTGATCTAGATTTTCAATATGCAAAATTCTTAATTCTCTTCCTACTTTAGCAACATTAATTTCAGATATAAATAACTCATACACACCAAAACTAAAAATAAATAAAACTATACCTATAAGATATAGATCAATTGCACCTATAATTTCACTCACTATATCAGCATGAAACTCTTCAGGATGATATCCAGCAAAAAAATAGTTGTAAGTCAAAGTGAGTACATGAAATATATCTGCACTTGCAATTACAAATAAGATAATAGCACCAACAATACCAAATATAACCGCCAAAATAGTTATAAGTCTAGTTCCCCAAAGTCCTTTTTCAAACATATAAGACTAGCCTTCCATCTCAATCCATTTTTGAGCTATACGAACTGAATTTGTTGCAGCTCCAACTCTTAGCTGATCAGCAACACACCATAGATGAAGTACATTGTCTCTACTCAAATCTTTTCTAATTCTGCCTACAAAAGTATCATCAGTATCACTTGCTATTGTTGGCATTGGATACTCATTCTTACTTGGATCGTCTAATACTACTACATTTGGAGCATCTTTAAGTGCTTGGATTGCTTTTTCAACACTTATGTCATTTTCAAAATGAATTGTGATTGATTCACTATGACTTCTAATAACAGGGACTCTAACACAAGTAGCACTTACTTCTATATTCTTACCAAGTATTTTTTGAGTTTCATTTACCATTTTCATCTCTTCTTTAGTGTAATCATTTTCCATGAAAACATCTATATGAGGAATTACATTGAGTGCAATTTGGTGTTGAAAAACTTTTGATTCACTTTCACCTAATTTAAATGCAAAAAAGTCTTGCATTTGAGATACTAACTCTTCCATACCTGCTTTTCCTGCACCACTTACTGCTTGATAAGTGCTAACATCTACTCGTTTGATCTCAAAAGCGTCGTCAAGTGGTTTTAAAACTTGAACCATTTGAATTGTTGAACAGTTTGGATTTGCAATAATACCAGTATTTTTCCAGTCTACAATCGCATCAGGATTACACTCAGGTACAACCAAAGGAACATTTGCCTCCATTCTAAAGTGACTTGTATTGTCAATTACTACTGCACCAGCTTCAGCTGCAAATGGAGCATAGTGAGCTGAAATTGCCCCACCTGCACTAAAAAATGCAATTTCCACATCTTTCTCTTCAAAAACTGTTTCTGTTAATTCTAAAACTTTATAATGCTTATGCTTAAACTCAATGTCAATTCCAACACTTTTACTTGAAGCTAAAGGAATTAAATTATTGATTGGAAAATCTAATTCTTCTAAAATTCTAAAAAGTTCTTCGCCTACTGCACCTGTTGCACCTACGATTGCTACATTATACTTTCTCATTACCTTACCTCTATTTGATATTTTTCTATTTTCTTATCTAATGATGATTTACTCATACTTAAAATTTTTGCTGCTTCTGATTTATCTCCAGATACACTTTGCAAAACCTCTTCTACTAACTCTTTTTCCATGCTATCTATATTTTTTGTTTTATTTGTATTTCTACTATCTAAAAACAAATCATTTAAACTAATCGTGTTATTATCACTTAAAATTGCTGCTCTTTCAACGACCGAAATCAATTCTCTTATATTTCCTGGCCAATTATATTTATTTAACTCTTTTAATGCCTCATCAGAAAATTCTAAATCGTCCAATGCGTACTTTTTACAAACTTCTTTTAATGTATAGTTTGAAATTGGTACTATTTCCTCTTTTCTTTCTCTCAATGGAGGTACTTTAACAGGAATAGTATTTAGTCTATAATACAAATCCTCTCTAAACTCACCATCCTCTATTGCTTTATGGATATTTGCATTGGTTGCTGAGACTATGCGAACATCGATTTTGATCTCTTTCGTTCCACCCACACGAGTTATAACCCTTTCTTGTAAAACTCTCAATAATTTTGCTTGCAAACTTATAGGCATCTCTACTATTTCATCTAAAAACAGTGTTCCACCAGTAGCAATCTCAAAATGACCTTTTTTTGAAGCCGTTGCATCTGTGAAAGCTCCCTTTTCATAACCAAAAAGTTCACTTTCTAAAAGATTTTCAGGAATTGCTGCCATATTAATCGCTATAAATGGTCCTTTTATTCTTGGTGAATTGTTATGAACAAATTTTGCAAAAAGCTCTTTTCCAACACCACTCTCACCCATAAATAAAACTGAAGCATCGGTCCTAGCAGCTTTTTTAGAAAGATTTAAAGCTCTATCTAATGCTGGAGAACTTGCTACAAAATCACTATTTTTACTTTTAGTCTCATCAAACTGAGTACTTTTAACTCTCTTACTAATTTTAGCTTGTCTTTTTATAGCATCAACTAAAGTATCAATTTCAAATGGTTTTGTTAAAAAATCTTTTACTCCAAGCCTTACAGATTCAATAGCACGATTTAAAGTTGCGTTGCCAGTTATAACAATAATATCATATTTGCCATCAAGCTCTTTAATAAATTCTATGCCATCCATCTTTGGCATATTTATATCAGTTACAATCAAATCAATACTATCATCAATCTTTTTTAAAGCATCTATAGCGCTTTTATATGTTGTAACTGTGAACTCTTTATACTCTACTAAAGCAAATTCTAAAGATTTTCTCATATTTATATCGTCTTCGACGATCACTATATTCATATATTACCTAAGTATTTTTATCTTAAAATGTTTATATTAGCAAATTCGTCTTTAAAATCTACTGTAAATCTTGTAGGTGTTATAGTAAGTACACTGCTTTCATCCATCCCTTTTAACTCTACAAGCGTTTTATTGATTACTTGTGTACTCATTGGATAAAAACAAGTTAGAAGTTTAGCAAAATGTTGATTTAAAAATTTTTCTGTTGATTGATGTTCTTCTTTTATAGCATCAATTCGGCATAGCGATTTATACTCAGATACTTCTGAGTCTTGCATAAAAGGAGAGATATTTCTCTCCTCATATACCAGTATCTTATTTTCTGTAGCAACTTTATAGGAAAACCAAAAATTTTCACTTCCAAAAAGACTACATGAAAAAAGAATTAGTAAGCAAAAATTTCTTTCCACCTAGCACCATTCATTTTTAATTCCATTCTAACTATAAACAAACCATCCTTAAAAGTATGCTCAGTAATCGTAGCATCTTTTACGATACCATTAACTTGAGAAACTATTCTAGAATCATACAGTGCTGCATTTTTAATTGTGTCTTTTGCATTGATTTGCACACCATAAAGCTTTTCAGCCATTTGGCGATATGCATCTGCTACTGCTGCTCTTTTTGCTAAAGCCATTGCTTGTGCTGGTGAAACAGTATTTTGTGGAGCAATTCCTTCTCCATTTACAGCAAATACTCTATCAGGATTATTGTTGATATAAAGTAGTTTTTCTTCTGCAAGAACTTTCTTTATCTCTTCTTTACTTACCTTTTGAACAATTACCTTTGGTTCTTGTTTAACTTTCACTGGTGCATCTGCTTTATATTCGGTCATTGCACATCCGTTGAAAAGCATAATCATGCCCATTCCCACAAATAGTGTTATAATCCATTTATTCATAACATACCTTTTTGTTAATTTTCAAATATAAAGCAAATAAAGTTCCACTTTTAAAAATCAAAGTGAAACTTTATCTAGAAACCTTTACATGTAAAGATTTTAATCTATTAAAGAATCTTCCCCTTCTGGAAGAGAATCATCTTCCTCTTCTTTTTTTGGACATCTTGCAATCGATTTCACAATGTCTTTGCCACTTACATTTACAACAATTACACCGCTAGTATTTCTTCCTGCTTTTCTAATTGTTTCCATATCTACTCTTATCATCTTACCAGCTACTGTAAGTGCCATCATATCCATAGTCTCATTTACCATCAAACACCCAATAACATGCTTTCCTGTTTTAGCTGTCATTTTCATAGCAATCACACCAGAACCACCACGATTAGTCAGGCGATATTCACCAGCTTCTGTTCTCTTTCCAATACCTTTTTCACTCATAACAAGTATTTCTTGCTTGTCATTTTTGATGATATTTGCATCAACTACTTCATCACCTTCATGTTTAAACTTAATACCTCTAACTCCTCTAGTATTTCTTCCTTGATCACGAGTTTTTTCTATATCAAACTTAATACATTGTGCTAATTTAGTCATGATAAATAACTGTTTTATCTCTTTATCTGCTATTTGTGCGGTGATAATCGAATCATCATCATCTAAGCTAATAGCTTTTACACCATTACTTCTTATGTTAGAAAACTCACTTAGATTCGTTCTTTTAACAACACCATTTTTTGTAAAAAATACTAAAGATTTTTCTTCACTAAAATCAGTTGTAGGATTGATTGATTGTATTTTTTCATCAGCTTCAAGTTTTAAAAGATTTACTACTGCTTTACCTTTTGCCGTACGGCTTCCCTCAGGAATCCTATAAACTTTCAACCAGTGTAGTTGTCCACGATCCGTCACAAAAAGGAGTGTATCATGAGTGTTACATGTAAAGAATCTTTCTATAAAGTCATCTTCGTATGTTGTAACCGCAGTTTTACCTTTTCCACCTCTTTTTTGTTTTTCATAAGATTTTAGTGGAACCCTTTTTATATATCCTCTATGAGTGATTGTAACAACCATAGGCTCATTTGGAATTAAATCTTCCATATCTATATCATCGTAATCATCTTCTATTTCAGTAACTCTTGGAGATTTGAATTTTGCTTGAATTTCTAATAACTCTTCTTTAATTATTTCACTTAAAAGAGTTTCACTTTTTAAAATAGCACCTAATCTTTCTATTTCTGCTAAAAGTGCGTTTAATTCATTTTCTATTTTTTCTCGCTCTAGTCCAGTTAGTCTGTTTAATTTCATATCTAAAATTGCGCCGGCTTGAATTTCACTTAATCCAAATTGCTCTACTAAACCAGCTTTTGCACTTGCTGTATCTGCACTACCTCTAATGAGTGCTATGATAGCATCGATATTATCAAGAGCAATCTTTAGTCCCTCTAAGATATGTGCTTTTGCTTTTGCTTTTTCAAGTTCAAAAATTGTTCTTCTAATGATTACCGTTTTTCTATGATTTAAAAATAATCTTAAAAGCTCTAATAGTTTAAATACTTTTGGCTCCTTATTTTCAATTGCAAGTAAGATTACACCAAAAGTAACTTCTAAGTTTGTTGATTTATAAAGGTTGTTAAGAACAATCTCGCTCATTGCGTCTCTTTTGAGCTCAATTACTACTCTAATCCCTTCTCTATCAGATTCATCTCTAAGCTCACTAATCCCTTCAACTTGCTTTTCTTTTACAAGATTTGCAATTTGTTCTATTAGACGAGATTTGTTTACTTGGTAAGGAAGCTCATCGATGATAATTACATCTTTGTTTCCTTTTTTCTCCATATGAACTTTTGCTCTAATTTTTATTCTTCCTCGTCCTGTTGAGTAAGCATCTAAGATACCTTTTTTCCCAAATATAATCCCTTTCGTTGGAAAATCTGGGCCTTTGATATAGTTCATCATTTCATCAAGTTCAATATCAGGATTTTCAATCATAGCTAAAAGACCAGGAATCAATTCATCTAAACAGTGAGGAGGAATATTTGTAGCCATACCAACAGCAATACCGCTTGAACCATTTAATAAAAGATTAGGAACACGACTTGGAAGAACATCTGGCTCATACATAGAGTCATCATAGTTAGCTATAAAATCAACTGTATCTTTATCAATATCTCTTAAAAGCTCTTCTGCAAGGTGAGTCATACGAGCTTCTGTATATCTCATTGCCGCAGCGTTATCACCATCTATAGAACCAAAGTTTCCTTGTCCATCCACTGAAGGAATACGCATAGCAAAAGGCTGAGCCATACGAACTAACGCATCATAAACAGCAGTATCTCCATGTGGATGATACTTACCTATAACATCACCAACGATTCTCGCACACTTTTTATAAGGACTTCTAGCACTAATACTTAAGTCGTTCATAGCATAAAGTATTCTTCTGTGAACTGGCTTGAGACCATCTCTAGCATCAGGAAGCGCGCGACCAATAATAACACTCATAGAATAATCAAGATAACTAGCTTTGATAGAATCTTCTATCTTTATAGTTTGTATATCTTGGTTACTGTCGAAAATATTTTCCATATGTTAACCTTATATATTTAATTTTTTCTATTTTACTCAAAAAAGAATTAAAACTAAATAGGGGTCAGGTCTAAACTATGAACTTTTTTACTACTTTTGCTACTATAATGCCATTCAAATTAGTTTTAATGAAAAAATAATAAATTCAAAACGACAATAACTGCTGATATCTGGATCAATCACTTAAAAATATCTATATCAATCTTTTATAAAAATTTTACTCAATAAAAATACCAAATACAATCAAAGGCATGCTAAACATATTTAATGTCAATGTATTAAAGGGAATAAGACCCAAACTAGCAGAAAAGGCAATTTGAAAATATTGAGTAATAAGAAATATCAACTTTTTGTTCCAACAAAATCTTTTTTAGATAACCCTAACTGTAAAAAATATATATCTATTAGAGGACCTGCTGCATTGGCAACAAAAAACCCACTGATTTTTTTGCAGGAAATGCAAACGCATCAATAATATAACTATAATACCTATACCACCAACAGAAGTTTTAGAAAAACCAACTATAAAATCTGTTTCATTATTTTACACTTTAAATTTTTTAATAATTTTTGCCACACCACTACCACTTAAACCTAACTGTTTTGCAATTTCACTTTTACTATAGTCATCTTTATAAGCCTTATAAATAGCCTCATTTCTTTGTTCCTTATTCTTTACATGTAAAAAATATTCTTCCAAGCTTTTTTGCTTTACATGTAAAACTTTTCCATCCTCTTTTTTATATCTACTTTTGTGAAATCTATCTATGCTTTCAAGTTCATCACTCTTAAGTGGAATATCCAATATATCAAATAACTCATGAGTATGATAATCACGCAACACAAAAGAGTTTTGTAAAAAAGGAGGAATAGCATCTTTTAGTATGCTATAAGTTGCACAGTATTTATACTCACCGATTTTTTTACTCATTTTTGCTTTTACTGGATTTAACTCAATATAGCGAAAAAGTGTAAAGAGATAATTTTCATCTAAAACATACCAAGATTTGTATCTACCTTGCCAAAGATGCCCTACTCTATTGTGTCGTTTATTAAAATAACTTGCATATTGAGAGTTTATCTGACGCATACCATCGGAAAGATTCTCTTTTTTATTTTCTACTAAAATATGATAATGATTGTCCATGAGACAAAAGGAGTGAATGTTGAACTTATACTCTTTTGATACTTGTGAGAGTATCTCTATAAATTTGACTTTATCATACTCATCTTCATAAATATCACTTTTTGCAACACCTCTGTTATAAACATGATGGTAACCACAATTTTCTACTCTCAATCTTCTTGGCATACTATCTCCTTTGTAAAATTATACCAAAAAGTTCATAGTTTAGACCTGACCCCTTTTAGGTTTTTTGTATGCTATTTCCGTGCTATAGTTTTAATGTAAAATTTCATTTGTTAAAAAAAGGTGCTAGTTTAACTGGCTAAGTTAAGCTATTTATTGTTTTTTGATGAACAATTCTAGTTTAATATTGATTAAAAATTAGCTTAATATAGCTTTTTTAATAAAATTAATAAATAAGGAAAATTTATGGCAGTAAGAATTACTGATACTTGTATATCTTGTGGAGCATGTATTGACGAATGTCCAGTGGAGGCTATTGTAGATGATGATGAGAATCCAACAGGTGCTGATATGTATTATGTTTATGAAGACAAATGTGTTGAATGTGTAGGCCATCATGATTCACCTGCATGTATGGAAGCTTGCCCAACAGAAGATTGTATTGTGGTGGTTGCTTCATAAGTCTTTATTATGAAAGCGTATATATTAAGGCAGGATTAACTGCCTTGATTTTAAATAAAGACACAGCATTCAATATTTATCTCATTGATTAAATCTAAAAATTGTACTTCATGGAAAAAGCAACGGAAGTTTCTTGATGTTCTACTTTTAAGGGTCCTATTGTTGTATTTACTCTAATATCATTACTAGGTGAATATACAATACTACAATCAAGTGAAAATTTCTTAGTTATTTTTGTTCCAGCTCCTATTGTAAAATGTTGCTCGCTTGTAGCTGGGAACATTAAATAATTAAACATATTTAAAGCTGCTCCACTTGGCGATGTACCATCATCAATATCTATAGGATTTTTAGCATAGTTATACCCTATCCCGTACCAAGTACTATTTTTTTCATACTTTGCACCCAAAGCATATACATCTTGATTTTTCCAGCCAAAGTCTCTGTATCCTTTTGCATCTCCCCACATAATTTTTTTATAATCAAAAGAAATATTAAAGTTATTTATATCATAACTGACACCTACACCAATCTCTGCTGGCTGTGCTAAATCATCTGCAAAAGCTGAGGAGAAAATCCCCATAGTGCTAAAAGGTTCAGATGCTACACTCAAAGTTTTTGTGTAAGACATATCTATTGCGGACTTATAAACGAAACCAAGTGTTATATTTTTCATGGCACCATAGCTCATTCCTAATGCAAAACCAAAACCAAAATCTTCCTCTACCCCTTCTCCTACTGAATTATAACCA
>Ga0193951_1000269_pt1 | contig 24348 bp, 24 predicted proteins | sample BB_2_MG_FD_140370 | JGI IMG/M metagenome (GOLD analysis project Ga0193951, IMG submission 140370) | Microbial mat bacterial communities from the Broadkill River, Lewes, Delaware, United States - BB_2_MG | ecosystem: Environmental > Aquatic > Freshwater > River > Microbial mats | place: USA...
ACCAAATATACCAAAGCTATTTTTAAAAATAATTTTAGGAAAAATGGCTGTTATTATTTTAGAAGGAAGTAGAGTTTCCTCTCAAAAAATAACAGATATAGGATTTAAATTTAGTTTTCCCTCTTTAGAAAATGCACTGAATGATTTATTAAAAAAATAGCATATTGGGGCTATTCAATAAGCTGTTGTATGATTTTTGAAACAGGCAAAATTTCTTTGGTATGCTCAATACTAGGTCCTGCTACCCACACCGTTTTATAAGTAGCTTTTTTAGCTGCTTTTTCTGTTGCCTTCATTCCAATTGAAAAACGAATCATTTTAACCCATTTTTTCAATTTTTTATTTTTATTTAAAATGCGTTCAATCCAAGTTTGTTTCGTTCCAATTTTTTGAACATAAGGCGTGTTAATTACGGTGCAAGGCGTTCCTGAAATACGTTCAGTCATTACTATATCATTTGCTCCATACTTTACACAAGCTTGTTTATATTCTTCAGTTACATTAGCCTCTTCAGAAGCTATAAATGGACTTCCTACCGAAACTCCTTCTGCTCCTAAATTTAACATTTTATCTATATCATTTTTACATCCAACTCCTCCAGCAGAAATAACAGGAATGGCGCAGTTTTTAACTAATTCAGAAATTAAAACTTCAGGAGAATGATTTCCTCTATGCCCTCCAGCCAAATTATTTACAGCAATTAAAGCATCTGCTCCTAAACCTTCAACCTTTTTAGCAAAATTTAAATCAGTTACATCACAAAACACTTTGATATTTTTTTTGTGAGCTCTTTTAATGGTCTCTTCCGGACTTCCTAATGAGGTGATAATAAAATCTACACCTTCTTCACAAATAATTTGCAACTGGTCTTTGTGTTTTATATTGGATTTGTTAACAATTAAATTAAATCCAAAGGCACCACCTTCAACTTTAGCCGCCTTTAATTCTTTAATGGCAGCGCGTAATTCATCTAAAGTTCTATAATTTAAAGCAGGGATGCAACCAGCTATACCATTTTTCATAGCTTCAATAACCATTGCAGTATTAGACACCAAAAACATAGGCGCTTGAATAATTGGATGCTTAATATTTAAAAGCTGAGTTAATTTAGTTACTGCCATAATAGAGTTTTAGCCAAATATAGAAAATTACTATGTATGCATAATAATTTCACTAAAAAAATTATATGATATATATAATATATATTTTAGGGCTTCTTTTTAAAAGGTCTAATTATCAATCTAGTTTCTCTATCAAACCGAATGTAATTATATACCCAGTTTAAAAAAACAACAGCTCTATTTCTAAAACCAATGAGTGAAAACAAGTGCACAAACATCCACACAAACCAGGCAAAAACTCCTTGAAACCTTATTTTTTTTAAATCAACTACAGCTTTATTTCTTCCAATAGTTGCCATAGCCCCTTTGTCTTTATACACAAAGGGTTTTAAAGGTTTATTAGTTATTTCTGCTATAATATTATTAGCTAAATGTTTTCCTTGCTGTATGGCTGGTTGCGCCATCATTGGATGCCCTTTTGGATATTGATTAGTACTCATACAAGCAACATCGCCAATAGCAAAAACATTCTTAAACCCTTTTACTTTATTAAATTCATCTACTTTAATACGCTCAGCTCTTTCAATAATACATTCATTTTGTAAACCATTTACAGTTGCTCCTTTAACTCCAGCAGCCCAAATAACCGTCGCTGCTTCAAAATTTAAATCAGTATTTGTATCAACTTTATAACCATCATAATCTACTACATGAACATTTTTATAAATATTTACTCCTAAATGAATTAAAAAGTCTTCGGCTTTTTCTGAAGCAATTTCACTCATAGTATTTAACAAGCGATTCCCACCTTGTACAATATTAATTTGCATTTGTCTAATATCTAAATCTGGGTAATCTTTAGGTAAAATTCCTTTCTTCATTTCTGCTAAAGCGCCAGCTAACTCAACTCCAGTAGGACCTCCTCCAACAATTACAAAATTCATTAAAGCATTACGTTCTTCAAGATTTGATGTGAGTAAGGCGTCTTCAAAATTTTCGAGTATTAAACTTCTTAAATTTAAAGATTGTGGAACACTTTTCATAGCCATACTAAATTTCTCAATTTTAGTATTTCCAAAATAATTTGTTTTAGAACCTGTGGCTATTACTAAGTAATCATATTTTAATTTACCAATGTTGGTTATTATTTTTCTTTTATTAGTATCTATCTCCGAAACTTCAGCTAATCTAAAATAAAAATTAGGTATATCTTTAATTACTTTACGTATTGGAAAAGCAATTGAATCGGGTTCTAGGCCTCCAGTAGCAACTTGATATAATAAAGGTTGAAATGTATGGTAATTATTTTTATCGATTAAAACGACTTGGAGTTCTTGGTTTTTTAAATTTTTTGCAAGCATAATTCCTGCAAAACCTCCTCCAACAATTACAACTCTGGGGAAACTAGTTTTTGGTATATTCATAACTTTTAGTTCGTAGTTATCAAATTTACAAATTATGAATTACACTAAACAAAAAAACGCTTTCAAAAATCGAAAGCGTTTTCTTAAGTATGTTAACGAACAACTAATTAGTCTTCTTTTACTTCTTCAAAGTCAACATCCTCTACATTATCTCCTTCATTTTTTTGCTGTGCATTACCTGCATCATCACCAGTTGGTGAGCCTTGTGCTTGCGCCTCTTGTTGAGCTTTATACATTTCTTCACTTGCTACTTTCCAAGCTTCATTAATTTTTTCCATTGCAGCATCAATTTGTGCAAGGTCTTTAGTTTCATGAGCTTTCTTTAATTCAACTAAAGCAGCTTCAATAGGTTCTTTTTTATCTGCTGATAATTTGTCACCAAATTCTTTTAATTGTTTTTCTGTTTGAAAAATCATCGAATCTGCGCCATTAATTTTTTCAGCAACTTCTTTTGCTTTTTTATCTGCGTCAGCATTTGCTTCTGCATCAGCTTTCATTTTCTTGATTTCCTCCTCAGTTAAACCAGAAGAAGCTTCAATTCTAATGTCTTGCGTTTTATTGGTTGCTTTGTCTGTAGCAGTTACATGTATAATTCCATTAGCATCAATATCAAAAGTAACTTCAATTTGAGGAACTCCCCTTTGTGCTGGTGGAATTCCATCTAAATGGAAACGACCAATCGTTTTATTATCTGCAGCCATAGCACGTTCTCCTTGAAGCACATGGATTTCAACTGATGGTTGGTTGTCTGCAGCTGTTGAGAATACTTGTGATTTTTTAGTTGGAATAGTTGTATTAGCTTCAATTAACTTTGTCATTACATTTCCCATAGTTTCAATACCTAAAGAAAGTGGTGTAACGTCTAACAGTAATACATCTTTTACATCTCCAGTTAAAACTCCTCCTTGAATAGCTGCTCCAATTGCTACAACTTCATCTGGATTTACTCCTTTTGATGGCGCTTTTCCAAAGAATTTTTGAACAGCTTCTTGTACTGCTGGAATACGAGTTGATCCACCAACTAATATAATTTCATCAATATCACCTGTTGTTAAACCTGCGCTATCTAATGCTGTTTTACAAGGCTCAATTGTTCTACGAACTAAATCATCAATTAATTGTTCAAATTTAGATTTTGATAAAGTTCTTACCAAGTGCTTTGGACCTGTAGCAGTAGCCGTTACATATGGTAAATTAATCTCTGTTGATGCTGAAGATGATAATTCAATTTTAGCTTTTTCAGCAGCTTCTTTTAAACGTTGTAAGGCCATTGGATCTTGACGTAAATCCATATTTTCATCAGCTTTAAACTCTTCAGCCAACCAATCAATGATTTTTTGATCAACATCATCTCCTCCTAAATGCGTATCTCCATCTGTTGATAATACTTCAAAAACACCATCTCCTAATTCTAAGATAGATACATCATGTGTACCACCACCAAAATCAAAAACTACAATTTTTTGGTCTTGTCCTTTTTTATCTAAACCATAAGCTAAAGCTGCAGCAGTTGGTTCATTTATAATACGACTTACTTTTAAACCTGCAATTTCACCAGCTTCTTTTGTTGCTTGACGTTGTGCATCGTTAAAATATGCTGGAACAGTAACCACTGCTTCTTTCACCTCTGTACCTAAATAATCTTCAGCAGTTTTCTTCATTTTTTGAAGAACCATTGCTGATATTTCTTGCGGTGTATATAACCTTCCATCAATATCTACACGAGGTGTATCATTATCTCCTTTTACTACTTTATATGGTACACGTTCTGCCTCCATTTTAGATTCAGAATATTTATTACCCATAAAACGTTTAATTGAATAAATGGTTTTTAATGGGTTTGTAACCGCTTGTCTTTTAGCAGGATCTCCTACTTTACGCTCTCCTCCTTCAATAAATGCCACAATAGAAGGGGTAGTTCTTTTTCCTTCGGCATTAGGAATTACAACAGGCTCATTTCCTTCCATTACAGAAACACAAGAGTTGGTAGTTCCTAAATCTATTCCTATAATTTTACTCATAATTATATTTTTAAATAATTGTTTTAATTTTTTTAAACTTACACTAAGCAATAGACAATGACTGTGCCATTAAAACAAATATGTCAAGTTGTCATAATTTAAAGTCATAACCAAAAAAAATTGACATTAAATCCCAGCATTTCTTTAGAATATTTTCAAAATATTTTCAAAAATGCATTTAACAAAGCCTTATATTTACACAATTTTTAAAACAAAAAATTAAATGGAATGTATTTCTATTTTTGATATGCTTAAAATTGGAATTGGCCCCTCTAGTTCACATACTTTAGGTCCATGGAGAGCTGCTGAAAGGTGGATAAATCATCTAAAAAAAGTTAATTTATTTGATAGCATAACTGCTGTTAAAGTTGATTTGTACGGATCTTTATCTTTAACAGGAAAAGGGCATGCTACAGATTTAGCTGTAATTTTAGGGTTATCTGGTTGTGATCCTGAGTATATTCCTACTGATGAAATACAACCTTTAATTTCTAAAATTAAGGAGGAACAAAAATTAAAATTTGGCAACAGTTTCAATATTCATTTTGAAGCAACTTCTAACATTGTTTTTAATAAAGAATTCTTACCATTTCATGCAAATGGAATCAAATTTACTGGCTTTAGCCATGATAAAGAAATTTCAACAGACACCTATTATTCAATTGGAGGAGGTTTTATTGTTAGAGAAGAACTAATTCACGCAAAAGAAAATATTGAAATCCATAAAACATTTCCTTATCCAATTCAAAAAGCAAAAGAGTTAGAAGAATACTGTAAACAAACCCAATTAAAAATTTCTGAAATTGTATTAGAAAATGAACGTTCTTTAAGAAGTGATGAAGAAATTGACTTTGAAATAAAAAGAGTTTGGAATACCATGCTTGAATGTATGTATATTGGCTGTCATACTGAAGGAAAATTACCTGGAGGTTTAAATGTTAGAAGAAGAGCTTTTGATTTACATGAAAAATTAAAAGAAGAAAAAAAATATAATTCTCCCGAAGAATGGCTAGTTGCTATTAGAAATACCGAAGTTAAATTTCGTCAAATATTAAAATGGGTAAGTTGTTTTGCTTTAAGTGTTAATGAAGTTAACGCTTCATTAGGACGAGTTGTAACGGCACCAACAAATGGTAGTTCTGGAGTAATTCCTGCTGTTTTAATGTATTATATGGTAATTGAAAATCATGATGCAGATTTTAAGCAGATTAAACAATTTTTATTAGTGGCTGGAGAAATTGGAAGTTTATTTAAAAAAGGAGCAACCATATCTGCAGCTATGGGAGGATGTCAAGCAGAAATAGGGGTTTCATCAGCGATGGCAGCCGGAGCCTTAACTGAGTTGTTAGGCGGAACACCTGAACAAGTTTTAATGGCAAGTGAAATAGCTATGGAACACCATTTAGGTTTAACCTGTGATCCTATTGGTGGTTTGGTACAAATACCTTGTATTGAAAGAAATGCTATGGGAGCTATCAAAGCCATAAATGCTGCTGAACTGGCTTTAGAAAGCGATTACTTAAATGCAAAGGTTCCTTTAGATAAAGTAATTTCGAGTATGTGGGAAACTGCAAAAGACATGAATGTTAAGTATAAAGAAACCTCAGAAGGTGGTTTAGCCGTTAGTGTAAATATTTCAGATTGTTAAAATAATTACGAAATACCAATTTTATTTTTTTATATTTGAGTATCTATTTTTAATTAATAATAAAAAAATTCGTTACTCATGAGTAAATTTGATGAAAAAATAACACTTTATCAAAGTGAAATGAAAAAATTAGGTCTTAGTTTTGACGCTGATTTACTAACAAAAGTTACTAAAGGATTAGGTCCTTCAATCTACAAAGCTGATGCTGAAACTGTTTCTGGATCTGATGAAAAAGAACTTGAAACTGTAAAAAATAATTTTTTAATTAAAAAATTAGGTCTTTCTGATGGTCCAAAATTAGATAGTGCCTTAGAATCTGTAATTGAAAAAGTAGGAAAATCTAACAGAAATAAATATAGAGCTATTGTTTATTATTTATTAGTAAAAGAATTAGGTCAAGAATCTAAGTATTAATTGCATACTTATTTCAAAAAATAAAAAGACCTGCTCCTGCAGGTCTTTTTATTTTATAAGGGTTCAAATTTTAATCTTCGTCCATTTCATCTGGTAAATCTTCTACATCATTATCATAAACTTCATCAAAGTTATCTTCGTCAGCATCATAGTCTTCCATCGTCTCTTCCAACTTCAAACTAATTTTAACTAAATAAATGGTGTCTTCAGTTTTTACTTCTACAGCTCTCACTGTTTCATCTTTCGCATTTTTAAAAGTTATAATATCTCTATATCCATATCCATTTGGAAATTTTTCAACTAATAAATCTAAAATATCACTTGTTAGTTTGCTATAATTTACAATTACTCTTTTCATTAATTTCTACAATTACATATTTAACAAATAAGCGAAAATCAAAGGCGCTACAATTGTGGCATCTGATTCAATAATATATTTTGGTGTATGAATATCTAATTTACCCCAAGTGATTTTTTCATTAGGAACAGCTCCAGAATAAGAACCATAACTTGTTGTTGAATCTGAAATTTGACAAAAATAACTCCAGAATGGTGTATCGGTACGTTCCATATCTTGATATAACATAGGTACAACACATATTGGAAAATCTCCAGCTATACCTCCTCCAATTTGAAAGAATCCAATACCTTCTTTTGAATTTTCTGTATACCAATCTGCCAAAAACGTCATGTATTCGATTCCAGATTTCATAGTGCTTGCCTTTAATTCACCTTTTAAAACATAAGAGGCAAAAATATTACCCATAGTACTATCTTCCCAACCAGGAACCACCATTGGTAAATTAGCTTCAGCTGCAGCCAACATCCAACTATTTTTAGGATCAATTTCATAATACTGTTCCAAAACTCCAGAAAGTACCAACTTATACATAAATTCATGAGGAAAATAGCGTTCACCAGCATCTTCAGCGTCTTTCCAAATTTTAAAAATATGCTTTTGTAAACGTCTAAATGCTTCTTCTTCTGGGATACAAGTGTCTGTAACTCTGTTCAATCCTTTTTCTAATAAACCCCATTCATCTTGAGGAGTCAAATCTCTGTAATTAGGAACTCTTTTATAATGAGAGTGAGCTACCAAATTCATGATATCTTCTTCTAAATTAGCACCTGTACAAGAAATAATTTGCACTTTGTTTTGTCTAATTACTTCTGCAAATATTTTACCTAATTCAGCAGTACTCATTGCACCTGCAAGAGAAACTAACATTTTTGAACCCTTTGCTAATTGGTTTTCATATTCTTTGGCTGCATCAACAACTGAGGCTGCGTTAAAATGTAAATAATATTTTTCAATAAAATTTGAAATAGCTCCTTTAGTAGTCATAATCTTCGTCTTCGAATTTAGTTGATTTATGGTTAGGTTCTTTATAACCATCTATATTATCATATTCATCTATCTCAGTATTTGCAAACTTGTAACTAAGCATTTTATAGTACAATTTTGCAGCTAAGAAATCTGATGATTTTTCATCTTTATTTGGGCAAAGTTCAACAATATCAAACCCTACTACATTTTTTTCTTTAAAAACTTTTTGAAGAAACTCCAATGTTTCATACCACAACAACCCTCCTGGTTCTGGCGTGCCAGTTGAAGGCATAATTGACGGATCAAAAGCATCTAAATCAATAGTTAAAAAAACGTTATTAGTCATTAAATCTATTGCATTATCCATCCAATAATCATCTTGAGCCATTTCATGTGCAAAAAACACTTTATCTTCATCCATGACTGTTTTTTCAATAGCATCCATACTACGAATTCCTACTTGAATTAGGTTGGTATTTTGACTTGCTTCATAAACAGCACAAGCATGATTGCATTTAGAGCCTTCATATTCCTTTCTCAAATCGGCATGAGCATCAATTTGCACTACTGTTAAATTATCAAAACACTCGTTAAATGCTCTAATTGAACCAATTGAAATTGAATGTTCGCCTCCAAATAAGGTTACAAATTTATTTTTTTGAATATAGGATTTTGTAATATTATGAACCTCTGCTACCATTGTTTCTGGAGATGAGTTTTCAGTAACAGGATCAGCTAAAAACACACCGTTTTTGTAAACTTCAGAATCTGTTTCAATATCATATAATTCCATATTTTCAGATGCTTCTAAAAAAGCTTCTGGACCTTTGTCTGCTCCTTTTTGCCAAGTACTTGTTCCATCATAAGGAACAGGGATTAAAACTACTTTTGAAGTTTCAATTTTTGAATACTGCTCAGGAATTCCTGCGTATGTTCTTTTATTCATAACCCAATATTTTTAAAAAATCTTTTGCTGTTTGTTTTTCTTTAAAAACTTTAAATTCTAATTTTTGTTCGTTATTTTTTGATATAATTATATGTTTTGGTTGTGGAATTAAACAGTGTTGTAACCCTCCATAACCTCCTATTGATTCTTGATAAGCTCCTGTATTAAAAAAACCTAAATACAATGGTTTATCTTCTTTATATGTTGGTAAATAAACGGCGTTTATATGCTGTTCTGAATTGTAATAATCATCACTATCACAAGTAAGTCCACCTAATAAAACACGCTCATAAACATCGTTCCATCTGTTTAAAGGTAATAAAATAAATCTTTTATTTATAGCCCAACTATCAGGTAATGTAGTAATAAATGATGAATTAATCATATTCCAATTTTCTCTATCATTTTGTTTTTTTTGATAAAGAACTTTGTAAATAGCTCCTCCGCTTTCGCCAACAGTATAACTACCAAATTCTGTGAAAATATGTGGTGTTTGCACCTCAGCTTCTTCACAAGCATTTTGAATTTGAGAAATAATTTCATCAATCATATACTCGTAGTCATAATCAAATGCTAATGAATTTTTTATAGGGAAACCGCCTCCAATATTTAAACTATCTAAAGAAGGACAAATTCGTTTTAGGTTAATGTAAACTTTTAAACATTTATTCAATTCATTCCAATAATAAGCATTGTCTTTAATACCTGTATTGATAAAGAAATGTAACATTTTTAAATTTACCTTATTATTTTCTTTGATTTCTCTTCGATAAAAATCTACAATATTTTTATATCCAATTCCTAATCTTGAAGTATAAAATTCGAATTTTGGCTCTTCTTCAGATGCTATTCTAATTCCAATATTCATTTTTCTACGAACTCCATTTGTTAACAGTCCAATTTCTTCATAATTGTCTATTATTGGGATACAGTTTTTATGTCCGTTATTAATTAATTTTTGAATATTTGAAATATACTCATCCCGTTTAAAACCATTACATAAAATGTAGGTTTTATCGGTAATTTTACCTTCTTTTTTTAGGTTCTCTACAATGTTAATATCAAAAGCCGAAGAAGTTTCAATATGTATATCGTTGGTTAATGCTTCATCAAGCACATGTTTAAAGTGAGAACTTTTTGTGCAATAACAATAGTGATATTTGCCTTTGTATTTATGTTTACGCATAGTGCGTTTAAACATTTCTTTAGCTTTTTGAATGTTCTCGCTAATTTTTGGCAAATATGTAAATTTTAAAGGCGTTCCGTATTCTTCCACTAATTTCATCATATCAATATCGTGAAAGTGTAAATTTTTGTTGTTATCCACTTTAAATTCTTCTTGTGGAAAATCAAATGTTTGATTGATTAAATCAATATATTTATTATTCATTTAGTATTATATTAATTTTTTGATAAAAAATAGCATAAAGCTATAAGATTTTTCAGTAACTAATACTAAATCATACTCTTAAAACTAAATATATGTGCTGATTATTTACAACGAAAAGAAAGTTGTAATTGATAAAAATACGGCTAAAAGAAGTTTTCATTTTTTTATATTTTCCGTTACACTTCCTAAGTATATTGCAACCTAAAAACCTCTTTACAAATAGGTTGCAACCGAAAAAAGACATATCTTTCATCGTTAATAAAAAATAACGTGACAAACATATATAAAAAATAAATACAATTTAAAAAAAAACATAAAAATTTATCGTGTAAATACTAATTCGGTAGTAGAAGATAAATTTGAATCTAATGCATACCCTTCATAATTAAACCCCTTTAAGCCTTCTAAGGTTTCAATATTATGATCAATAATATAACGCACCATTAATCCTCTAGCTTTTTTAGCAAAAAAACTAATCATTTTTAGTTTTCCATTTTTATAATCTTTAAAAATAGGTGTAATAACTGGAACTTTAAGTAAAGTTGGTTTAATTACTTTAAAATACTCATTACTAGCAAGGTTTAAAAATAATTCATCATCTTCTAATTCTTCATTTAAGGCTACAGTAATTCTATTTCCCCAATATTGATATAAGTTTTCTTTACGGCCAACTTTTAACTTTGTTCCCATTTCTAAACGATAGGCTTGCATTAAATCTAACGGTTTTAACAAACCATATTGACCTGATAAAATTCTTAACTTTTGTTGAAGTACTTCTAGCTTATTTGCTGGAATTGTATAAGCCTCTAAGCCAATATAAACATCTCCTTTAAAAGCATATACAGCCTGACGAGCATTTTGTAATGAAAATGGCAATTCCCATTCTTGATTTCTCTTCCAGTTTAGTTCTCCTAACTTGGAAGAAATATTCATTAATTCTGACAGCTTTTTAGGAGATTTCTTTTTTAAAACTTTATTTAATTTTTCAGCATCACTTAAAAAAATGCCTTGCGTATAGTTTGAAGTTGGTAAGCTGCTTTCGAAATCTAATGACTTTGCGGGTGATATAACTATTTTCATATTCTATTTTTAGTCTGAAACAAATTTACATGATTTCAATTATTTCTCCTTTTTTAAATTCAAAATTATAATCTCTTTTAACAATAAAGTCTGATTGATAAATTTCATCATCTTCCCTATTTTAAAACTTATACATTCTAATATAGAAATTTCTATTGAAAATTGTAATATAAATGTAACTCAACAAACAATTAAAACCATTAAAAATAATACTATAAAATTATGTATGGATAAGTTAAACTTATGTTAGCGCATTAATAAACTGTTGCATTTTAGAAAATAATAATGAAACGTGATAACCATCTAACAAGGCATGATGAACTTCAACTGAAAAAGGTATTTTTTTCAATTCATTGTCATTAAACAAGCCTCCAAAAACTATCTTTGGTATTCCTTTACTATATTCATCACCTTTTCTTGCGTGTTTAAATCCTGTAAACGAAACCCAAGGAATTGTAGAACAATGTACAATTGCTAATTCATCTTCATTTGTATTAAATACTTCACCTCTTTTAAGTTTTAAAATTGCTTTTTTTCCACTGGCATTAAATTCAAAAATTGAAGATGTAGGTGTAAATATAAAATCGCAAAATAAAAAAGTATGATCCTCATTTAAAATGGTAGAACCAACATTAACAGAATCAAAAGCATAAACTTTTTCATTTTTGATTCTTAATTTAAATTCTGGAATTTCATTTATACTTTTTATGGCCACATAAATACAAGCTAATGAAAATGATAAATCATGCTTTTTACAATACGTGTAAAGTTTTGTTACTTCTAAGTTTGCTGAAATATTGAAAAAAGGATCTTTATAAGATTTAAAAAATTCATATTGAGATTTTCTATTCCAATTATTTACATCAAACTCTTTCATTTTTATTCTTTTTGATGAATGCTATAGGTTCTCCATTTTTCAAGACATTCTAACATATCTTGAGGTATTTCAGAATTAAATCTTAAAAACTCTTTAGTGGTAGGGTGTTCAAAACCTAATGTTTTTGCATGTAGAGCTTGCCTAGGCAAAACTGTAAAACAATTTTCTACAAACTGTTTATACTTTGTAAATGTGGTTCCTTTTAAGATGGTATCACCTCCATAACGTTCATCATTAAAAAGTGTATGCCCTATATGTTTAAAATGCGCCCTTATTTGGTGAGTTCTTCCTGTTTCTAATTTGCATCGCACTAAAGTAACATAACTAAATCTTTCAATTACTTTATAGTGCGTTACGGCATGTTTTCCAAAATCACCTTCAGGAAAAACACTCATTTGTAGTCTATTTTTTAAACTTCTACCAATATTCCCTTCAATAGTTCCTTCATCTTCTTCAATATTGCCCCAAACTAGCGCATAATATAAACGTTCAGTTGTTCTATCAAAAAATTGTTTGGATAAATGTGCCATTGCAAACTCTGTTTTGGCAACTACTAATAAGCCGCTAGTATCCTTATCTATTCTATGTACTAAACCTGGCCGTTCATTAGAATTGGTTGGTAAATTTTCAATATGATGAATCAATCCATTAACCAGAGTTCCTGAATAATTTCCATGCCCTGGATGCACCACCATTCCAGCAGGCTTGTTTACAACAATAACTTGGTCATCTTCAAATAAAATATCTAAAGGAATGTCTTCAGCAACTAACAAGTTTTCATGAGGCGGATGTGCTAATACTACCCTAACCACATCTTTGGGTTTTACTTTGTAATTAGATTTTACTGGAATTTCATTTACCAATACATTTCCTGCCTTTGCTGCTTGTTGAATTTTATTACGAGTCGCATTTTCAATAAAATTCATTAAAAATTTATCAACACGCAAAGGAACCTGTCCTTCATGAGCCACATACCTAAAATGTTCGTAGAACTCTTCTTGTTCTTGTCCTATTTCTTCAATACTCATTACTGTGTTCCTCCTAAATTTGGTGAATAACTACCACTGCCTTTTCCATCACCTAATTTTAAGGTAATTATAGAATTTTTAGGTATTTTATCTCCTGTTTTTACATCTTTTCCTTTAAATTTCATCCCTCTAACCACATCTTTCGCAATATCAGAAACGTAAATTGGATTGGCTCCAATTTTAAAACCAATAGCGGTAAGCTGAGAAACTGCTTGCCGTTTAGTTTTACCATATAAATTTGGTATTTCAACATCTGCGTAACCAGAAGGATTTAGTGTTAAATAAATTTTTCTATTTTCTTTCACATAATCTCCAGCTATAGGTGTTTGCTCTATTACTGATTGCTTTGGATAGTCCGGGTTGTAGCTTGCTGAATCTATAACTACAAAATTTAAGTCTAATTCTTCTAAGGCTTTTTCTACATTAGCTAAACTCATTCTTTCCAAATTAGGAACCTCAATTTTTTGATTATGATTAGTAGATATATTTAACCATTTCATTACAAGGAAAATAAAAACTACCAAACCAATTACAGCTATTACTAACTGTTTTAAAAACGTTTTTGATTTTATAAATTGAATAAGACTCATTTTTTATATTTTAATTTTGCAAAGATACTTTTTTTGAGTTGAATTGTTTATTTCTTTAAACCTTAAAAAATAAATCTGTTTTAATAACCAACTTATTTTTTATTTCTAACACTTAAATTTTCTTAATTTTTGCACTTAAACTATTAACTATATTTATGTAAGTTTGTAACTATACTCAAATAATAAACTTAAAATGAAAAAAAATATTGCCATTATTATGGGCGGTTACTCCTCTGAAGTAAATATTTCACTAGAAAGCGGAGCTGTTGTTTATCAACATATTTCTAAAGAAAAATACAATGCATATAAGGTTCATATCTTAAAAAATAAATGGATAGTAGTTGATGATAATGGAAAAGAGTATGCTATTAATAAACATGATTTTTCTACCATAATCAATAACAAAACAATACATTTTGATTTAGTTTTTAATGCCATACATGGACACCCAGGTGAAGATGGAACTATTTTGGCATACTTTGACTTACTTGGAATAAAACATACTTCTGCCCCATTTTATCAAATGGCATTAACCTTTAACAAACGTGACTGCTTAAGCGTTGTTAAACAATATGGCGTTAAAACTGCTACTTCTTATTACTTAGATAAAGGTGAAACCATTGATGTAGGTAAAATAATAAAAAAAGTAGGGTTACCTTGTTTTGTTAAGCCTAATAAAGCGGGCTCAAGCTTTGGAATTTCTAAAGTGAAACATCAAAATGAAGTTATCCCAGCAATTGAAAAAGCTTTTACCGAAGACTCACAAATTTTAATTGAAGAATTTTTAGATGGAACTGAAATTACTATTGGCGTTTTAAACTATCATAATACCATAAAAGTACTTCCAATGACCGAAATAGTTTCAGAAAATGACTTTTTTGATTATGAAGCAAAGTATTTAGGAAAATCTCAAGAAATTACCCCGGCTCGTATTTCAAATGAACTCCATAAAAAATTAGAAAAAATTGCTACAAAAGTTTATAAAATTTTAAATATGAGTGGTTTTTCACGTTCAGAATATATTATTGTAAATGAAGAACCTTACTTTTTAGAAATGAATACAGTTCCAGGACTCACTGCCGCTAGTATCATACCTCAACAAGCAGCAGAAGAAGGTATCAGTTTACAAGAACTTTTTGATAACGCCATCGAAATGGCTTTAAAAAACTAATTATGAGAAGAGCAATTTTCCCAGGGTCTTTTGATCCAATTACATTAGGCCACGTTGATATTGTTAATAGAGCATTGCCTTTATTTGATGAAATTATTATTGCTATTGGAATTAATTCAGATAAAAAATATATGTTTACTCTAGAAGAACGAGTAAATTTTATAAAAGAAAATTATAAAACGGAATCAAAAATTAAAGTACTTACTTACTCTGGTTTGACCACCGATTTTTGCAAAAAAATGGCTGTAGATTTTATTTTAAGAGGATTGAGAAACCCTGCTGATTTTGAATTTGAAAAAGCCATAGCCCAAACCAACAGAAAATTATCTAATATTGAAACTGTATTTTTGTTAACATCCGCAGATACCGCATTTATTAGTTCAAGTATTGTTAGAGACGTATTTAGACATGGTGGAGATATAACAGGCTTTGTACCTGAAAGCGTTTACAAAAAATAGTGAAACTTCTTATGAAAAAATACTTTTACTTAGTACTCATAATTATAATAACTTCTTGTAGTAAACCCAACAAAACTACAGTTGATTTTACTACAAAATTTGAAAAATCAGAAGGATTAGAAACAACAACTTATGAAGAAACTATTTCTTATTTTAAAAAATTAGCTCAAGAATTCCCTGAAATCTCCATTCAAGAAATTGGAGAAACAGATAGTGGAAAACCACTGCACTTAGTTGTATTTAATAGTTCAAAAGAGTTTGACTTTGAAAAAATTAATAAAGGAAACAAAAATGTAATTCTTATTAATAACGCAATACACCCTGGAGAATCTGATGGAGTGGACGCTTCTATGATGTTGCTAAGAGATATCGTTAAAAATCCTACTAAAATAAAAGAACTTGAAAATATTGTTTTAGCAATCATTCCTATTTATAATGTTGGTGGAGCGCTTAATAGAAATAGCTTTTCTAGAGCCAATCAAAATGGTCCAAAAGAATATGGATTCAGAGGAAATGCAAGAAATTTTGATTTAAATAGAGATTTTATAAAAGCAGACACTAAAAATGCGAGTACGTTTGCACAATTATTTCATCTGGTAAATCCCGATATTTTTATTGACAACCATGTAAGTAACGGAGCCGATTATCAATATGCAATTACCCATTTATTTACTCAACACAATAAATTAGGCAACAATTTAGGTGATTTTATTGAAAACACAATGCGCCCTAGTATTGAAGCTGATTTACTTCAAAAAGATATCATTATAACACCTTATGTAAATGTATGGGGCACAACTCCTGAAGTTGGTTTTAGTCAATTTTTTGACTCTCCACGCTATTCCAGTGGATACACAACACTATTCAATACTTTAGGAATGATGATAGAAACACATATGCTAAAACCCTACAAACAACGTGTTGAGCAAACATATGGTTTGTTAGAAAGTATGATTGATTTCACTATAAATAATGGAGAAAAAATAAAACAACTTCGTAAAAATGCTGTAGATAACATCTTAAAAAGTAACACGTATCCTATAACCTATGAAGTAGTTAAAGATACCTGTTCTATTCTTCAATTTAAAGGATATGAAGGTAATTATATTGACAGTAAGGTAACTAATGGCAAAAGACTATTTTACGACCGAACAAAGCCTTATACTAAAAATATTAATTATTACAATCAGTTTAAAGCTGTAAAAGAAATTAATATCCCTAAAGCATATATTTTAAAACAAGGTTGGTGGAAAGTTTTAGAACGATTAAATGACAACAATATTAAATACACAATAGTTGATAAGGATACGATTATTAATGTTGAAGAGCAACATATTAAAGACTACAAAACAAGATCTAATGCATACGAAGGACATTATCCACACTACAACACCTTAGTAACAACTACTTTAAAAGAAGTTAAATTTAACAAAGGAGATATTTACATTCCGGTAAATCAATTTGGCGCAAGATATATTATAGAAACATTGGAAGCTTCAGCAACAGATTCATTTTTTAATTGGAACTTTTTTGATAGCATTTTACAACAAAAAGAAGGCTATTCTGCTTATGTTTTTGAAGATATTGCAGAACAATTTTTATTAAAAAACCCTACTGTAAAAGTTGAGCTTGAGAAAAAAATAGCAACTGATGAAAATTTTGCAAATAATTCAAAAGCTCAATTAGATTTCATCTATAAACATTCTCCTTATTATGAATCGGCACATTTAAAATTACCAATTTATAAAGTGTTTTAATTCATTTGATTATGAGTTTGAATAGCAAAGAAATTCAATTACAATTTGAAGGTTTTTTGAATACACCTAAACTTTGGACAACTACTAACGTTTACACCTTAAAACAATTTAAATTTGAGTTGAAAAACATCTTACCCTTTAATGGAAACATTTTAAAAAATCAACGTTTAGGCAAAAGAGTTGAAAGTTTTGTGAGCTTCGTTTTAAATCAAACTGATTCTTGTAAAATTTTAATTGAAAATGCCCAAATACAAAACAATAAAACAACTTTAGGTGAACTCGATTGTATTTTGCTGCAAAATAACACCCCTGTTCATTTAGAAGTCATTTACAAGTTTTATTTATATGATAAAACCGTTGGTAAAAACGAAATAGAACATTGGATTGGACCTAATAGAAAAGATAGTTTAGTTGCTAAACTCAACAAATTAAAAGAAAAACAATTACCTATTTTATTTAGTTCATTTACAAAACCATTATTAAAAAAACTAAATATAGATATTGACATCATTCATCAACAAGTTCTTTTTAAAGCTCAATTATTTACCCCCTATAATAAAGAAAAACCAAAATTTAACTTGTTAAATAAAGAGTGCGTTAAAGGTTTTTATATCCATTATAATCAACTTTCACAATTGAACGATTGTAAGTTCTATATTCCAACAAAATTAAATTGGTTACAAGAAATTAGAGTACCTATTAAATGGTTAACTTATGAACAGTTTTTACAAAAAATTAAAGCTTTAATTCAACAAAAAACTGCTCCACTTTGCTGGTTAAAACATCCAAATGGCTATACTGAAAAGTTTTTTGTGGTTTGGTGGTAAAAAGATCAATCAAAAATTTCGTTTTCGTTTTTAAACGCTTTAAATTCTATCGGGTTTCCACTAAAATCCTCAGTAAACATTGTATATTGCTCACCTTTTAAACCTTTATACCTAAGTTGTGGTTTTACAATAAATTTACAATTTGCAGTCGTTAAGTTTTGCTTTATATTTTCAAATTCTTCTAATGTTAAAATACATCCAAAATGAGGTATTGGCACTTTAACTCCATCTACTGTTCCACAATAATCTGGTTTTGGGATATTTTTATTGACATGAGCTGATAGTTGGTTTCCAAAAAAATCAAAATCTATCCAGTTTTCTGTACATCTTCCTTTTTTACACCCTAAAATATCCATGTAGAATTTTTTGGTAGAGGTGATGTCTTTTACTTTAAAAGCATAATGAAAAGGTCTCATAATCAACTTATTTTGGTTATTAAAAATTAAAAATAATAAATCTCCAACTAATACACAGTTAACTTCATCTTTTCTTCAAATAAAAAATATTTTATAAAGTAGTTTTAAGTATTTTAGCAAACTTTATATAATACTTATAATTAATGATCAATTATACCACTTACAAACATAAAACAGCAAAAGAATGGGTAACATTTGTTCACGGTGCTGGAGGAAGTTCTTCCATTTGGTTTAAACAAATTAGAAGTTTTAGCGCCGTTTTTAATGTGTTAGTATTGGATTTACGTGGTCATGGAAACAGCAAACATAAGCTAAAAGAAGCTTTTAAAGAGAAATACACTTTTGATGCCATTACTCATGACATTATTGAAGTAATTGACCATTTAAAAATTAAAACCTCTCACTTTACGGGAATTTCATTAGGCACTATTTTAATTAGAAATTTAGCAGAAAAATATCCTGAGCGTGTGAAAAGTATGATTATGGGCGGTGCTATTATGAAACTCAATTTAAAATCACAATTCTTAATGCGCATTGGTATGCTTTTTAAATCTGTAGTTCCATATTTGGTTTTATATAAATTATTTGCATTCATTATTATGCCTAAAAAAAATCACAAAAAATCTCGTTTGATTTTTGTAAATGAAGCCAAAAAACTTTACCAAAAAGAGTTTGTTAGGTGGTTTAAATTAACATCTGAAATTAATCCTTTATTGCATTTTTTTAGGACAAAAGATATTAAAATTCCAACATTTTATATTATGGGAGAAGAAGATCATTTATTTCTACCTGCCATAAAAAAGGTTGCTAAAACCCAAATAAAAGCTTCATTATTTGTTGTTAAAAGTTGTGGACATGTTGTAAATATTGAACAAGCAAATATTTTCAATCAAAAAGCCATACAATTTATACAAAATCAGTAATTTTTTATTCAGGCCATTTAATAGTATCATCATCTATAAAAAGTGGTGACCACTGTATTTCATCCAAAACACCATTAGTTAACCAAAAATTAATCGATTTTTCTTCTATTTCAATCACTTGATGGTCTTCATCATCACTTTCCGAGCAATCTTCTACATCAACATCTTCAAAATTTAAAGTCGCAAGTTGTTTTAATAACTCACTTTCTTGTAAACCAATCAAAGATTTTCCTTCTAATTGATAAAAATTAGAAGCAACAGAAATCATGGTTAATTTCCATTGCTCTTCTTCATCAAAACCTAAAGAAATTTTTAAATTTTCATACTCCCAAGATTCCGTTAAATCTTTTGAACTTTCAGAATATGAAAAAGCATCAATAAATGAAGGCTCTCCTAACAACAATTTTACCTCAGCCCTACTCATTCCAAATTTAAGTACACCTAATCCGTAACCAAGTTTTATCTCTTTAATTTCATTTCTCATAATTATCAAATTTATATTTACAAAGGTACTTTAATAAATGCTAATAAAAATAAAAAACCAAAACTTGATTCTCTTTTAAAATTCACCTAAAATTACGTAATTTGAACACTTCAAAAAAAGAAAATAGATGAAAGTTTGTATAGCTGAAAAACCAAGCGTAGCAAGAGAAATAGCTTCTGTATTAGGCGCCAATACCAAACGCGATGGTTATTTTGAAGGCAATGGTTATGCTGTAACTTATACTTTTGGGCATTTATGCACACTTTTTGAACCGAATGATTATAAACCACATTGGAAAAGTTGGGATTTGAATAATTTACCAATGCTCCCTAAAAAGTTTGAAACCAAAGTAGTTACAAATGATGGTATCAAAAAACAATTTAACATTGTTAAAAATTTATTTGATAAAGCCGAAGTTATTATAAATTGTGGTGATGCTGGGCAAGAAGGAGAACTTATTCAACGTTGGGTTATTAATCAGGCTAATTATAAAGGAGAAGTTCAACGCTTATGGATTTCATCATTAACCACTGAAGCCATTAAAGAAGGGTTTGAAAATTTGAAACCTTCCAAAAATTATGATAATTTATACTATGCCGGATTTTCTAGAGCCATTGGAGATTGGTTATTAGGAATGAATGCTACCCGATTATACACGGTAAAACATGGTGGTTACAAACAAGTATTGTCGGTTGGTAGAGTGCAAACCCCAACTTTAGCCATGGTTGTCAATAGGTTTAAAGAAATTGAAAATTTTAAGCCGCAGCCTTATTGGGAACTTCAAACCTTATACAGAGAAACACTATTTAACTGTGAAGAGGGTCGATTTTTAAAGAAGAAAGATGGAGAAGTTTTAGCCAATAAAGTAAAAGAAAGTGACTTTAAAATTGTTTCAATCACCAAAAAGCTGGAAAAGAATATGCTCCAAAATTATTTGATTTAACAGGATTACAAGTATATTGTAATAATAAATTTGGATTTTCAGCAGATGAAACCTTAAAAATTGTTCAAAAATTATACGAACAAAAAGTAGTTACCTACCCAAGAGTAGATACCACTTTTTTACCAAATGATTTGTATTCAAAGGTTCCAGAAATTTTAAAAAACTTAACCAACTACAGTTCTCTAATTCAACCTTTATTAAACCAGAAAATTAGAAAATCTTCGAAAGTTTTTGATGATAAAAAAGTAACCGATCATCACGCAATTATTCCAACTGGAGTGCAAATTAATTTACAATATAATCAACAACAAGTATATGATATTATTACCAAACGTTTTATTGCTGTTTTTTATGAAGATTGTAAAGTTGCAAACACTGCTGTAATAGGACAAGCTGCTGAAGTTACTTTTAAAACTACTGGAAAAGAAATTGTAAAAAAAGGTTGGAGAATTGTTTTTGAAACAGCTGAAAATACTAGAAAAGAATCTGGAATTCTTCCTACTTTCACCAAAGGTGAAAAAGGATACCATGAACCTTCTTTTTTAGAAAAAGAAACAAAACCGCCTAAGCATTTTTCCGAAGCAACTCTTTTAAGAGCTATGGAAACTGCTGGTAAACAAGTGGATGATGATGAAATGAGAGAACTAATGAAAGAAAATGGTATTGGACGTCCATCTACCCGAGCAAACATTATTGAAACACTTTTTAAACGCAAATACATTATTAGAAACAAAAAACAAATTTTACCTACAATTACTGGTATTCAATTAATTGATATTATTCAAAATGAATTATTAAAATCTGCTGAGTTAACAGGAAGATGGGAAAAAAGATTAAAAGAAATTGAACAAGGAACTTTTAACGCTGGAACTTTTATAAAAAACATGAAAAAAATGGTAGACCATTTAGTATATGAAGTTCGTTCAGAAACTATTAGAGCAAATATTTCAGCTACTACCTCATCTAAAAATAATAAAAATTCGGCTAAAGAACTTAAAAAGAAAAAAGGGATAACTATTGAAAATTGTCCAAAATGTAATACTGGAACTATTTTAAAAGGTTCTACAGCTTTTGGTTGTAGCAACTACAATAATGGATGCAATTTAAAACTTCCTTTTAATTATTTAGGTAAAAAAATATCTGAAAAACAATACATTAGATTAATTCAAAAAGGGTGTACTGTTAATTTAAAAGGCTTTAAAACTGAAGAAGGAAACGTTGATGGATTAATTCGTTTTGATGAAAACTTCAATTTAAAATTAGAGCAAAAGAAAACTATTAAAAAAGCAGAAAAATCAGATATTTTAACTTGTCCAACGTGTAAAACAGGAAAAATTTTAAAGGGAAAATCGGCTTATGGTTGTAGTAATTATAAAAATGGTTGTAACTTTCTATTTAGCTTTGAAGACGTCAGAAAAAAAGCTGCAGGCTCTAAAATTACCAAAGAATTAGTATTACAAATTATAAATGGACAAGTTTAAACATCAACATTTTGCAATTTATAAACCTGACGGTTATTTAAGTCAATTTACAAATAATGATGTAAGTAAAAACAAAAAGAAGTTGTTAGGAGAGTTTTATGCATTTCCAAAAAATATTATGGCAATTGGCAGATTGGATGAGCCATCAGAAGGTTTACTATTACTTACCACAAATGGAAGAACTAGTGAGTTTATTAGGAGCCGTAAAATTGAAAAAGAATACTTGGCACAAATAGATGGCAACATAACTTCTAATGCTATTGAAATGCTAAAAAAAGGAGTTGAAATTAGTGTTGAAGGCAAAAAATACTTAACCAACCCCTGTGAAGTTTCTAAATTAAATGAACACCCTGTTTTACCCAAAAGAAATAAAAAAATTAGAGACGATAGGCACGGTCCAACAAGCTGGATTTCAATTACAATTACGGAGGGCAAATATAGACAAGTACGAAAAATGACTGCCGCTGTTGGTTTCCCAACACTGAGATTAGTACGAGTAAGAATAGGACATATTAAACTACAAAATATGATTCCTGGAGAAGTAAAAAAGATCAACCTTTAAAGCTATAAACACCTACAATTGCCCGTTAAAATCTTGTTAAACAACTTCTTCCTTAATAAATTTCAAAAAATATTCTTATCTTGTTGTTTTAAACTAAACTACTAAATTTATAAAATGATCACACTTCAAATAAATGGAGAAAAACACCAAATTGATGCTTCTCCAGAAATGCCTTTGCTATGGGCAATTAGAGATATTATTGGACTTACAGGAACAAAATATGGTTGTGGTATTGGAGTTTGTGGGTCTTGCAAAGTTTTATTAAACAACTCTCCTGTACAATCTTGTATGATTCCAGTATCAGTAGCTGAAGGTCAAAATATTACAACTATTGAAGGTGAATCAAAAAACTTACAATTACTACAAGAATCTTGGGAAGAATTAAACGTACCTCAATGTGGATTTTGCCAACCAGGACAATTAATAGCTGCTACGGCTTTACTTGATAAAAATGACAATCCGACTGATGATGAAATTGATGAAGCGATGATTGGAAATATATGCAGATGCGGAACTTATCAACGCATAAAAAAAGCAATTCACAGAACAGTTGAACTTAAAAAACAAAACTAATTATGAAACCTATAAAAAATGTAAGTCGAAGAAGTTTTGTTAAAAGTATTGGTTTAGCTTCTGGCGGATTAATACTTGCTTGTAACACTTCTGTTTTTTCTGACAAAGAAAAAACTCCAGAAAATTTAATCAATTTTAATCCAAATTTATTTGTTCAAATAAATTCTGATGGAAGTGTTGTTTTAATTGCCTCTCGTTCTGAAATGGGCAACGGAGTTAGAACTTCATTACCATCGGTAATTGCAGATGAAATGGAAGCTGATTGGTCTAAAATTAAAGTTCAACAAGCCGTTGGAGATAAAAAATATGGCGATCAAAATACCGATGGTTCAAGAAGCATTCGTTATTTATATGAGCCTATGAGAAAAATGGGAGCAATTGCAAAAGCAATGTTAATTAGTGCTGCTGCACAAAAATGGCAAGTTCCAGAAGTTGAATGTTCTGCAGAGAATCATTTCATAATACATACAAGTGGAAAAAAAATTGGTTTTGGAGATTTAGTTGAAATTGCAAAAACTCTTGAAATCCCTTCAGATGAAAGTTTAACGTATAAAAATCCTAAAGATTTTAAATATATCGGCAAACATTTAAAAGGAGTTGATATTAAAGCATATGCAAATGGCAGTGCTATTTTTGGGCTAGACAAACGTTTGCCCCACATGAAATTTGTTGCTATTGCACGTTGCCCTGTTACTTTTGGAAAAGTAAAATCGTTTGATAAATCAGCAGCTTTAAAAGTTTCTGGGGTTGAAGATGTTATCGAAATCCCTAGAGTTGAAAAACCTTTTGGTGCCCTTGGGGGTGTTGCGGTAATAGCCACAAATACTTGGGCAGCTTTTAAAGGTAAAGAAGCTTTAAAAATTGATTGGGATTTTGGTGAAAACCAACAATATGATTCTGAAAAATACATGAATCAAATTACCCAAAATGTTCACAAAGAAGGTAAA
>Ga0193951_1000270_pt1 | contig 24331 bp, 23 predicted proteins | sample BB_2_MG_FD_140370 | JGI IMG/M metagenome (GOLD analysis project Ga0193951, IMG submission 140370) | Microbial mat bacterial communities from the Broadkill River, Lewes, Delaware, United States - BB_2_MG | ecosystem: Environmental > Aquatic > Freshwater > River > Microbial mats | place: USA...
CCGTCGAACATCATCCTTTAGTTTTAATTTAAATTCAGCTTCAATGTTTTTTCGTTCTGTGACAACAAAGTCATCGGAAAGTAACGGTGAAATAAAAAACTGACTGAAGCGCTCTAATGCTTCAGTAAAATATTGATGTTGGATATCGAAGTAGAAACAAGTGTGCTCAGTTGCAGTCCAAGCATTGTTACTGCCGCCATGTTGGTTAATAAATTTTTGATACTCACTACCATCAGGAAACTTACGTGTACCTAAAAATAACATATGCTCTAAGAAGTGAGCTAAACCTTGCCTTGTTTGTGGATCATTAAAATGCCCTGCATTTACCGCTAATGCAGCGGCAGACTTTTCAGACTCTGCATTATTAATCAGCAAAACGCGTAGACCATTGTCCAAAGTAAGTGGTTGGTATTTTTTTAAATCATTTGGACTTTGCTTCAAGTTGCAGCTCCTAAATTAGCTTGAGAACTCTTTTTTAAATTGAGCTGTTTTTTTATTAATTGGCAGCCTTTAAATTACCTTATGAAATAAGTAGAGTCTAATTTATTCTTAACAGTTGATTTATATTCTATTACCATTACTATAGCCAAAATAAAGACAATAAGGGTAAGTTTATCTACTCGATAAACTGGAGAATAAATGCATATTTTTATCATGCGCCATGGAGAGGCTGCAAATACTGACACTGAAGACTCAGTTAGACCGTTAACAAAAGTAGGCATTATTGAAACTACCAAAATGGGAGCGTGGTTAGCACACCGAAAATTATCGCAAGTGAAAGTGTTTGTTAGCCCTTATCTTAGAGCTCAGCAGACGTGTGCGAATGTTATTGAAGCTATACCTGAAATGGCAATTAATAGTGGACTCATGCCTGAAACACTTAATTTAATTACGCCTTCAGGTAACCCGCAGCAAGTGCATGATTTTATTGATGGCTTCATTAAAGATATTGGTTCTTTTAATAAAGAGACAACTCTAGATAAAAAACAAGGTGTCTTATTTGTTTCGCATATGCCTTTTGTTAGTTATTTTGTTGCCGAGTTAACTAATTCGAGCAATATGCCACTTTTTGCGACAGGAACAATAGCGATAATTGATTATGATATTGAAAAAATGCATGGTGAATTAGTCGGTATGGTATCACCAGAAAATGCAGAGCTTTACAGTGAGGAATTTTTTTAGTTGTTATTAGCGTAAGTTAGCTGAATCGATATATTACATTCTTGTAAATTTATCTTTGAGTTCAATAAGAGCTAATAAAGCGCCATTACCACCCCATTCTAAAGGCGCTTGGTGAAATGCCATTACATCAGGGTGTTGCACTAACCAATGAGGAACTTTATTTTTTAATATCTTTGAACCAAGACCATGAATAATACAAACGCATTGCGCATGTTCTTTTTGACAAGCATAGAGTAATGCAGCTATTTCTTGCTTGGCTTGATGTTGATCTAAACCATGTAGATCTAAAATTAAATCAGGTTTGTATACACTACGTCGTAAATTCTTAGCTTCAAAACTGTCAACATCGGCGCGTACATATTTCATTGGCCCCTGTTTATTTAAATTGGGTTCAAACTCATCAGAAAAATGAAATTGTGCATGGGCTTTGTTTTTGTGTTGTAACGTACTTTGTAGCGAATTTTTTAGCTGATATTTACTTTTTGGCTTGCTGAGCTTTTTATCAAAGTGTATTGTGTCCACCTTTAAAGGTTTCACCTTGCCAATGGCTTGTTGAAACAACTTTTCTTCCACGTTGTCGTTTGATTTTTGAAATATATCTTTCATTTTTATCATGGCAGTTTAAAAATATCAGTTAATCTTTACAAGAGATGAATGTAATGAATTATAATCAAACAAACGTAATTGATGATGCATACATTCTAAAGAATGTAGAGTATACAGAAAACTTAAAGGTTTTAGGAACTAAAAATGAGTAAGTTCACCGCCGTAACGAGCCAACTTCACACAATCGCTGATTATTGCCGATATGGAGCAACGTTATTTAATCAAGCAGAGTTGTTTTATGGCCATGGTAGCGATAATGCTTTTAACGATGCTTATATATTAGTTATGTATGCTTTGTCTTTACCTAATGATACTGACGACAGTATTATGTCATGTCGTTTGATTGAAACTGAAAAAGTAGATATTTTGGGTTTGTTTACTCGTCGTATTGAAGAGCAAATCCCTGTTGCTTACATTACGAATGTGGCTTACTTTGCCCAACTACCTTTTTATGTTGATGAACGTGTATTAATCCCTCGTTCACCGATTGGTGAATTAATTGAAACTAAATTTTCACCTTATATTGCGCAAAACAATCCACCTAAGCGTATTTTAGATTTATGTACCGGTAGTGGTTGTATAGCAATTGCTTGTGCTAGTTATTTTGACGAAAGTGAAATTGATGCAGTTGATCTATCTATAGATGCGTTGAATGTTGCTCAAATAAATATAGAAAATCATGGTCTTTGTGAACAAGTTATTCCAATTCAGTCTGATATATTTTCTGGGGTTGAAGGGCAAAGTTATGATTTAATTGTCAGCAATCCACCTTATGTTGATCAACAAGATATTGATAGCTTACCGCAAGAATATCATCATGAGCCTGAAATGGGTTTAGGTTGTGGGGAAGATGGTTTAGATATTGTTCGTGTTATTTTAGCTGAGAGTGCTAACCACCTTAACGATAAGGGATTACTTTTTTGTGAAGTAGGAAACTCAGAAGTTCATGTTAAAGCCCTATATCCAGATGTTCCTTTTACTTGGCTTGATTTTGAACGAGGCGGGCATGGTGTTTTTATGTTAACGAAAGCGCAGTTGATTGAGTTTTCAGATGTTTTCGTTGCTGCTTTAAAACACGATTCAATAAATTAAATAGTACTAAGCTAGTTTAAGTAATTAATATTAGTGAGTTAATATTAGAAATTAGCAGTATAAATTCATATATTTGTAAAATAAGAAATAGATCTTGGAGCTAAAATGTCAGGCAATACCTTTGGAAAATTATTTACCGTCACCTCATTTGGCGAAAGTCACGGTTTAGGACTAGGCGCCATTATTGACGGTTGTCCTCCGGGAATCGAATTATGTGAAGAAGATTTACAGATTGACTTAGATAGACGCCGTCCAGGTCAATCACGCTTTACTACAGCTAGAAATGAAGCGGATAAAGTTAAAATAATGTCAGGTGTTTTTGAAGGAAAAACGACTGGCACGCCTATAGGGCTTATTATTGAAAATACAGATCAGCGTTCTAAGGATTACGGAAATATTGCGCAAAGTTTTCGGCCAGGCCATGCGGACTATACTTACACACAAAAATATGGATTACGAGATTATCGAGGGGGCGGTCGTTCGTCAGCAAGAGAAACAGCTATGCGTGTTGCTGCGGGTGCCGTAGCTAAAAAGTATTTATTGCAAAAGTTTGGTATGAAAATACAAGCTTGTGTTACACAAATTGGTCCTATTTCGGCAACAACTGCTGAAGGAAAGCCACTTGATTTTGCAAACATTAATTGGAATGAAGTTGAAGAGAATCAGTTCTTTTTTCCAGATAATAATAAGCTTGAACAGTTAGACCAATATTTACGTGATGTTATGCGTACTAAAGACTCTATAGGCGCAAGACTTAGTGTTGTTGCAACAAATGTACCTGTAGGCTTAGGCGAACCTATTTTTGATAGACTTGATGCAGAGATTGCCCATGGTTTAATGAGTATTAATGCTGTTAAAGGTGTCGAAATTGGTGATGGTTTTGCTGTTGTTAATCAAAAAGGCTCTGAACATAGAGATGAGCTAACGCCGGAAGGTTTTAATAGTAATCATGCTGGTGGCGTTTTAGGTGGAATTTCTTCAGGACAAAATATTATTGCTCATTTAGCCTTAAAGCCGACATCTAGTATTGGTGTTAGTGGTAAAACAGTTGATGCTAATGGCGAAGCAGCAGATATTATCACTAGAGGTAGACACGACCCTTGTGTTGGTATTCGTGCAGTACCTATTGCTGAAGCTATGTTAGCACTAACATTAATGGATCATTACTTAAGACACCGCGCACAGAATGCTGATGTAGTTTGCACAACGCCGGTGATCACAAAGCATTCAATTTAATTTTTATGATGTAGTTATTTACTCAGTAACTATTTAGCAAGTTGTTGTTTTTCAATTAATCATAACTCATAAATTATCATAACCTAGACATAAAAAAGCCCAGTCAATGACTGGGCAAAAATAACAAATAAGTAGGAAATAGGGGAGAATTACAAACGCTTAACTATCACTTAGTAAGCTTTTACCATTGATTGCAATTTTTCTTGGTTTTAACGCTTCAGGTATTTCTCTTTGCAAATCAATATGTAATAAACCATCCTTCATAAAGGCACCAATGACTTTAACATGTTCACCTAATTGAAACTTTCTTTCAAAATTTCGTTCGGCTATCCCTTGATGTAAAAATTTTCTCGGTGCTTGTTTTTCTGAATTATTATTTATTGCTTTTGTGCCAATAATAATTAGACTGTTGTCTCTTGATTCGATATCAATATCTTCTTCACTAAAACCAGCCACCGCCATAGTAATTCTATACTTATCTTCGGCTAGCAGTTCTACATTATATGGTGGGTATGAAGATTGTTTTTCAGCTTGTGAAGCTTTGTCAATTAAGCCAGCTAAGTGATCAAAACCAATAAATGAACGGTAAAGTGGGCTGAAATCTGTAGATGTACGCATAATAAAATATCCTAATAATTAGCAATAATAATATTATTTTAAACAATAAGTGATTGTAACTTCTGATCTCTATATTGAGCGACTCTTACCAACTAGGTTGCATAAAAGTAAATTTTCAATACGCTATTACATAGTGATATAAAGTAATACTCATTGATAAAATAATGCTGCCTTTCTTACCTAATGTAGGCGTTAACGAACAGGCAATGAGTTATACCATTTGGTATTGTGTAGCCCCTTACGGCGACTACACTAATAAAGATGGGACTGGTAAAATATTTTTCAAGGAAAAAATAAAAATATTTTTATTGTATTGATTTATATGGAATTATTTATTTAATTAATTATCAGGTAACTCATCATCGTTATCATTATCTTTACTTTCAACGACTAAAATGGGGGCTATATCTCTCACTGCTTTTAATGCAGCGGTGTAATCTGGATGTTGAGAAATATTTTTAACTAATTCTTTATATTTCACTTTTCCTTGAGCATCAACAATAAAAATAGCACGAGTTAGTAAGCCCATATCTTTGATAATTAAACCGTATTTTTCACCAAAATCACGCCAAACTGAGTCGGATAGTACTTTGATTTGATCAACATTTTCGACTTTGCAAAAACGCTTTTGCGCAAAGGGTAAGTCATTACTGATGGTTAAAATAGTTATATTACTGGGTAATTTTGATGCTTCATCATTAAAGCGTTTGGTTTGAATAGAGCAAATGCCTGTGTCCAAACTAGGAACAACAGAGATTAAAATAGTTTGATCTTTAAAATCAGATAGTTGCACAGGCGCAAAGTTTTTGTCTACTACTTTAAAGTTAGGTGCTAGATCGTTTATAGCCACTTGAGTTCCAAGTAATGTGACATACTTATTATTTGCTTTAACTAAGTTTTGTGTTTGATTCAAATTGTCCTGACTAAATGCTTGAACATTGAAAGTTAAAAGAGAATTTATAATGAGTGATGCAAATAAAAATTTGTTTAAGCTAGTAGTTTTCATCATTAGTTGGGATAATTAGATTAAAAATTAAGTTTACCGTTTTTCTGATCTAATTTCTGCATTATTTTTAATAATAGTTGTCAAGTTCTGAAAGATTAACCTATTGTTAGATTATATTATGAAAGTATTTTACTTGATGTAAATAAAGCCTTCATATTGTACATTTTTCTTAAAAAAGTGATATCTATATGTCCACTAAGCTACTAATTTGTGACGATTCAAATATGGCACGAAAGCAACTTGCACGATCTTTACCTGATGGTTGGGATGTAGAAGTAAGTTTTGCAACGAATGGTATCGAAGGGATTGAAGCCATAAAAGAAAACAAGGGAGATGTGTTACTACTTGATTTAAATATGCCTAAAATGGATGGCTATCAAGTACTGGAAGCTATTTTAGCGCAAGATTTACCAACATTAACGATAGTGGTTTCTGGTGATATTCAACCAGAAGCACATAAAAAAGTTATTGGATTAGGTGCATTAGCCTTTATTCAAAAACCTGTTAATAAAGATAAATTAACTGAAGTTTTATTGTCTTACGGTCTATTTACAAAAGATGAACAGCAAAATGATCTCCAAGATATTTCTGATCGTATACCAACAGCTAGTAAGCCTGAGCCAACTAAAAGTGGTAATAAGCAACTATCATCGCCACAAGCGAATACTAGTTTCACACCGACTTTAAGTGATGAATTAACTTTAGCGCCGAGCCTACGTGACTGTTATCAAGAGATTGCTAATGTTGCTATGGGCAGAGCAGGTGATTTATTAGCGCGTTTATTGGATGTATTTGTAAAACTACCTATACCTAACGTAAATTTTATTGAAGTTAGTGAGCTCAGAATGGCATTGGGGGATGTTGAATCCAATGAGAGTACATCTGGTGTTTGTCAGGGCTTTATTAGCGCAGGGATATCAGGTGAAGCATTACTTATTCTTAATGATTCAAGTTTTAAAGATGTCGCTTCTTTAATGAATTATCAGTATAACGAAGACGAAGGTACAGAGTTAGAGCTTTTAATGGACTTATCAAACGTATTGATTGGTGCTTGTTTAAAAGGAATATCAGAACAATTAGATATTAATTTTAGCCAAGGCCATCCCGTAGTTTTAGGTCAACACAGAAAAATATCAGAATTAATCGCTAACAATGTAAATAAATGGAAAAAAACTTTAGCCATAGAGATCAGCTATAGCATTGAGAGTTATGAGATTAAATGTGACTTGTTGCTGCTGTTTACCGAGCAATCAATGCGAACGTTGAATAATAAACTTACTTATTTGTTAGAGTAAGTTTATTACTCGTTGAATAAATTTAAACCGTTATACTTAGAAAGTAGGATTAGACCGTATGTCGTTAGAAACCTCGCAGTTAAATGAATTACACTGGTTAATGGAAATGCTTCACAGCATTGACGTTGGCTTAGTTGTTTTAGATACAGAATATAAAATTCAACTGTTTAACGGTTTTATGGAAAATCATAGTGGTTATTTGCCTAGAGAAGTAAAAGGAAAAATACTTTTTGATCTCTTTGATGAAATCCCTAAAGATTGGTTTAAACGCAAAGCTGAGTCGGTATTTTTATTAAAGAATAAAGCATTTACTATTTGGGAACAGCGACCTTATTTATTTAAGTTTGATAGCTATCGTCCAGTAACCGGTAGTGCTGAGTTTATGTATCAAAACTCGACATTTATTCCATTGGCTTCTTCTACGGGTGAAATAACACATCTTTGCTTACTTGTTTATGATGTAACCGATAATGCTATACATAAAATGAGTTTAGAAAAGGCAAATGCCGAGCTTGCTATTTTAAGTCAAACAGATGGTTTAACTAACTTATTTAATCGCACTCATTGGGAAAGTTGTTTACAAGCAGAATACAAACGTTGGATTAGAAGCCAACACCCTTGTTCGTTAGTGATGCTTGATATTGATCACTTTAAAAATGTGAATGATAGCTATGGCCATTTAGTCGGTGATGAAGTTCTTCGGCATATTTCAGCGTTAATCAAAGAACAGGCACGTGAGACTGATATTTCTGGTCGTTATGGTGGTGAAGAATTTACTATTTTACTCACTGATACTGAATTAAAAAGTGCTTATGTTTTCGCTGAACGTCTGCGTAGAGCAGTAGAAACAGCCGTTGTGAATTATAATGATATTAAAATTAGTTATACTGTGAGTATTGGCGTAGCTGAAGTAGATGCAAGCATAAAAACGCCAGCAGCTTGGATTGAGTGTGCAGATGCGGCGCTTTATAATGCAAAAGAAAATGGTCGCAATAAGGTAATATTACATTCAAAACAAGATTAGTTTACTTTTTAGCCATTAGAATAACTAGAGATTCTAATGCTTACTTGTTTGGTATTATTCTTTGTTTAATAAAAATAAATACCATTGGTACTAAAATAATTAGTAATAATATTAATCTTGGCCACTGGCTATAAGGTGTTTTTCCTACCACTAATGGTACATCAGCTTTTAATACACCTTCTTTAAATTGTGGAATGCGAGCAATATAGTCGCCATTATGGTCAACAATAGCAGTAATACCATTATTTGTTGCTCGTAATAATGGTCTGCCAAATTCTAATGCGCGCATACGTGCAATTTCCATATGTTGATGTGGCCCATGAGAATGACCAAACCAAGCATCATTACTGACTGTTAGCAGTAAATCAGTTTCAGGTGTTAAATTAGCGGCTAATTGATGAGGAAAGGCGATTTCAAAGCAAAGTAACGGTAGTAAGTGTAAACCGTTAGCGACTAAGTTAGGTTGAACATAATCACCTCGACTAAAAGAAGACATAGGGAGATTAAAAAGAGGAGCTAATGGACGTAATAATTCTTGAAAAGGGACAAACTCACCAATAGGTAATAAATGGTGTTTAGAATAACGGTTTTGATGATTATAGTAATAGCTTATTTCATCTGTCGGCTGTGCTTTTCCTAGAGTAATTAAACTATTGAAATACTCTTTACTTTCAAAGTTATAATTAAGAATTCCGGTAATAATAGCACTATTATTTAATAGAGCGGAATCGTTTACAGTGGTTAAATAGTCTTGAACGGTAGGCTCTAATGCCGGAATTGCTGATTCAGGCCAAATTATAATATCGGCATCATAATTTACGCGGGTAAGATCTAAATACTTGAGCATGGTTGGCCACTCTTGTTCAGGCGACCACTTTATTGATTGTGCAATATTCCCTTGAACTAGCGCTACTTTAGTGGTTTTACCATTCGTTTCCACCCATATCATTTGAGATAAAACAAAGCTAAGCAAAGCCAATGAACAAATAATACTTGTAGGGAGTACCAATTTCCCACGTTTTTGCTGTGTTAATGCGATAAAAATTTTAACTAAAGATATATTTATCAATAAGACAATCGCTGTTACCCCTACCTCACCAATTAAGGGAACTAAGCTCGCCAAAGGACTGTCTATTTGGCTATACCCTAATGATAACCAAGGAAAGCCAGTAAGGACTACACTACGTAGATATTCACAAATAAGCCAAAATGAAGGTAATAGCCATAAGTTTAATTGCTGGTTATTGGAAAACCGGGCGGTTAGGTAAGCAGCAAGAGCAGGGAATATTGTCAAATAAAGACAAAGTAGCAGCATTAAGGCTAATGAAATAATTAAGGGCAGACCACCAAATTGGTCAATACTGACATGAACCCAACTAATACCGCTAGCAAACCACCCAAAGGCAAATAAGGCCATGAATTTGGCTGCTTTTTTAGGTGAAGTATTACGTATTTTGTAAAAAACAAAAGCAGGAAGAAATAAGGCTAAATACCACTGCGAAAAAGGGGCATAAGCGAAAACTAAGCTTAAGCCAGTTAAGAAACTAAGCCAATAATCTTTATTTTGTAGTTTTTTCAGTAAACGTGAATAGACTATGTTAACGTTTATTTTAGTCACTCACTTTACCATTGATTGTATGTTTTTTATTAACGGTTACTTGTAACATTTGCATACATCGAGTATCGGCAGCTACTACTTTAAACTCAAAGTTGCCAATAGTTACTTGTTCACCTTTTCGTGGCATATGATGTAAATTTTGTAAAATAACGCCTGAGATCGTATCCGCTGATTTCTCGTCAAAATCACTGTTAAAATAACTGTTAAAATCTTCAAGTTCGGTTAATGCTCGAACCAAATAGACGTTACCAGCGAGTACTTTAATATCTTCTTCAATATCTTCATCGGTTTCATCTTCAATTTCACCAACAATTTGTTCAAGAATATCTTCTATTGTAATAACACCTGAAATACCACCATATTCATCAGCAACTAATGCCATATGATAACGATTAGAGCGAAACTCTTTTAACAAAGGCTCAACTTTTTTGCTTTCGGGTACAATGATGGCTGGGCGAATTATGTTATTTAAACTAAATTCTTTGTCATCTATGCCTAAGTTAACGCTATTAAAACCAAAAGCGATTAAATCTTTAGCTAATAAAATACCATCTACATGATCAATATCTTCATTAACGACAGGGAATCTTGAATGTCCAGACTCTAAAATTATTGGTAAGAACTCATCTAAACTTTGGTTTCTATCAATAGTAACCATTTGTGAACGCGGGATCATGATATCGCGAACACGCATCTCTGATACACCTAAAACGCCCTCAATCATTAGTTTGGTTTCAGGGTTTATAAGTTCACGACCCTCAGCACCAGTTAATACGTCGACGAGGTCATTTTTATTTTTCGGTTCAAGACGAAACATATGCATAAAGTTGTGAAAAAATGATTTCTTCTTTGAACCGCTATTCGAGTGGGGGTTGTCATCGCTCATAGAGCTTGGGTATTTCCTATATTAATTTATACGTTATATGGATCATTAATGGCTAATGTAGCTAAAATTTTAATTTCTAGCGCTTCCATTTCATTTGCATCAGTATCGTTTATATGATCATATCCTAATAAATGCAAGCATCCATGTATTACCATATGTGCCCAATGATCAAATAATGCTTTTTTTTGTTGCTTTGATTCTTCTTCGACAACCTCAGAGCAAATGATTAAATCACCCAACAAGTTGAGTTCAATGCCTTCAGGGACTTCGAAAGGAAAAGATAACACATTAGTCGGTTTATCTTTTTGTCTATATTGTTTGTTAAGTTGCTGGCTTTCTTGTGCATTTACCAGACGTATAGTTAACTCAAACTCTTTTTCTGTAACAGTTGTTAATGCTGCATTAACCCACTGTTGAAAAAGTTCAGCAGTAGGTAGATTCTGCGCATCACAGGCATTTTGTAAATCAACAATATGTTTCATTACTCAGTACTACTTAATTTATTTTCTTTTAATTTTTTTTGTCTATTTAATTCTTGTTCATGAGACTCATAAGCATCAACTACTCTAGCGACAACAGGGTGACGAACAACATCTTTCGATTGGAAAAAATTAAAGCTAATACCATTAATGTTTTGTAACACTTCTATAGCATCACGTAAACCTGACGTTTGGTATTTAGGTAAATCAACTTGTGTTATATCCCCTGTGATAACCGCTCTAGAATTAAAGCCAATACGTGTTAAAAACATTTTCATTTGTTCAACTGTTGTATTTTGACTTTCATCTAAAATAATAAAGGCATCATTTAATGTTCTACCACGCATATAGGCTAAAGGGGCTATTTCAATAACATTACGTTCAATCAACTTTTCAACACGCTCAAAGCCTAACATTTCAAATAATGCATCATAAAGCGGTCTTAAGTAAGGATCGATTTTTTGTGATAAATCACCAGGTAAAAAGCCAAGTTTCTCCCCCGCTTCGACAGCAGGGCGAGTTAGAAGTATGCGACGAACTTCTTGTCGTTCTAATGCATCTACAGCACAAGCGACTGCAAGATAAGTTTTACCTGTTCCTGCAACACCTACCCCAAAACTAATATCATTGGTGATTATATTTTGTACATAGGTTTGTTGGTTACCATTACGAGGCTTAACTACACCACGTTTAGTTTTAATGGTAACCATTTTTTCATAGTTAGCACCTAACTCTGACGCTTCTTTAGTGTTGTTTGAAGTATCGGTTGCGCTATCTTGCTCCAACATATCAGCTTCAATAATTGCAAGATGCACCATTTCACTGGTTATTTCTTTATGTTGTCCTTTTACGGGAGCTGTTTCTATATACAGATTTTTTAATAAATTAATAACGGCAATACAATGACTATCTTTACCTAAAACGGTAAATTGACTACCACGGTAACTAATTTTAACCCCTAAACGACGTTCAATTGTTTTGAGGTGATCATCCATAGGACCACATAAATTAGCCTGACGAGCGTTATCAACAGGCTCTAGGCTTAATTGATGGTTATCTTGTTTACTTGTTTGCTCTAGTGATTTATCAGTCAAAATATTATCCAGTATTTTATATGTTCATCTAGTATTAATAACAATGTTTTAACTTGCAGGGTTATAAGTGCCAACACCTAAATCATCAATATTACTTATGATTGATTTTGATGTTTTATGATGGTTATTCGCTAATATATCAGCTGGTGAATGCGCTATACGAAGGCCCATTTCACTTTCTTGACGAATTAACTCGCCACGCAAAGAGTTAGCGTAAACATCGGTAATTTTTACATCAACAAATTGGCCAATCACAGAATGTGGTGCCACAAAGTTAACTGTGCGGTTGTTTTCAGTTTTACCACGGAGCTCCATCGGGTTTTTCTTTGATGGACCTTCAACTAAAATACGTTGCTCTGTATTCAACATTTGTCTGGCAATACGTAATGCTTGTTGCGTAATTTTATCTTGTAATAGCGCTAGACGTTCTTTCTTGATCTCATCGCTAATATCATCAGGTAAATCAGCTGCTGGCGTACCAGGACGAGCACTGTAAATAAAGCTAAAACTTAGATCAAAATTAACGGCTTCAATTAAATTCATGGTATCCATAAAGTCGTCATTGCTTTCACCAGGGAAACCGATGATAAAATCAGAAGACATACAAAGATCAGGTCGTACTTTTTTTAATTTACGAATTTGAGATTTATACTCAATTGCCGTATGCCCACGTTTCATTTGCGTTAAAATTCTATCACAACCACTTTGTACTGGCAGGTGTAAATGATTGACTAATTCTGGTACGTCAGCATATGCGTCAATAATATCATCAGTAAATTCAACAGGGTGTGAGGTGGTATAGCGGATGCGGTCAATACCATCAATGGTTGCAACTAAGCGTACTAAGTCTGCAAAACGACAAATACTACCATCATGCATTTCACCACGGTAAGCATTAACATTTTGTCCTAATAAGTTAACTTCACGTACACCTTGCTCAGCAAGTTGCGCTATTTCATATAATACATCATCAAGAGGTCTACTAACTTCTTCACCACGAGTATAAGGTACAACACAGAAAGTACAGTATTTACTACAACCTTCCATAATTGAAACAAAAGCGCTTGGTCCATCGGCAACCGGCTCAGGTAAGCGATCAAACTTTTCAATTTCAGGGAAACTAACATCAACAATAGATTTCGAGCCATGTTGTAATTGATTAAGCATCTCAGGTAAGCGGTGTAAGGTTTGTGGACCAAAAACCATATCGACAAATGGTGCTCGTTTACGAATTGCATCACCTTCTTGTGAGGCAACACAGCCACCAACACCAATAACTAAGTTAGGGTTAATGTCTTTTAAATTTTTCCAACGGCCAAGTTGGTGAAAAACTTTTTCTTGTGCTTTTTCACGAATCGAGCAGGTGTTGAGTAAAATCACATCAGCATCTTCAGCTTCTTGTGCTAGTTCAAAACCATGAGTTGAATCTAGTAGTTCGGCCATTTTTTGCGAGTCATACTCGTTCATTTGACAGCCCCAAGTTTTGATATATAGCTTTTTACTCATTTATTTTACTCTTACATATTCGTTTAACGATAGAAACCGACATCTAATTTACTCAACTTACATTGAATGCCAATTGATTTGTCGATAAAAGGAGACGTATTTTACATTAATTTAATCAAACATTCGAGCAAACTCCGTGTTGTTTCGGTGAAATTAATTTCTGTCTATTTTCACTAGGTTTAACTCAAGCTCTTCGATACAATAACCGTTATCATTTTTAATGGAAATAAGTGCAAAATGAAAGACTTTGATTGTGTTGTTATTGGTGGTGGCATGGTAGGTGCCGCAAGTGCATTAGCATTAGCACAGCTAGGATTGACTGTGGCTCTAGTTGAGCAACATCAGCCGCAACCATTTACGAAAGAACAAAGTTTTGATTTACGTGTTTCAGCGATATCGCTAGCCTCTCAATATTTATTAGAGCAATTAGGGGCGTGGACACAAGTGATGCAGTGGCGAGCTTGTCCTTATAAACGATTGGGTGTTTGGGAACAAGAATATGCTTATACTGAATTTAATGCTGATAATATTAGTCAGGCTCATTTAGGGCATATTGCTGAAAATAGGTTATTACAATTATCTTTATGGCAACAAATAAAGCTGCAATCTAATATTGAAGTATTTTGCCCAGAAAAATTGATTTCGTTATCTCAAAACAGTGATCAAGCGACGTTAGTGCTAGAGCATATAACGTTAACTGCCAAGTTAGTGATAGCGGCTGATGGTGCTAATTCTCAAATAAGAGACTTAGTTAATATAGGAATTACATCATGGGATTATCAGCAATCAGCTATGCTTGTGAATGTAAAAACCGAGTTATCTCAACAAGATATTACTTGGCAACAATATTTACCAACAGGTCCGGTGGCATTTTTACCATTATCAAAAAATACAGTATTACAAACTACAAAGCCGCAAGAGACGATTGATGATGTAAGTTCAAAAGATAAAGTTGATACTGGTGGTTATGCATCTTTGGTTTGGTATCATCAACGTGATGAAATTAAACGATTGGCCGCTTTATCAAACCAGCAATTGCAGCAAGAAATATTGTCAGTTTTTCCTAAACGATTAGGTCAAATAGAGGTACTCGATAAAGGAGCTTTTCCATTAACTCGACGTCATGCCAATACTTATCAGAACAAGCGCGTACTGTTGTTAGGTGATGCAGCCCATACGATAAATCCGATGGCGGGGCAGGGTGTTAATTTAGGTTTTAAAGATGTTCAAGCATTACAAACTGTAATTTCATGTGCGATTGGTAATGGCGAATGTTGGCATAATACAGTTGTATTAAGCCGTTATGAAAGAATGAGGCGCAAGGATAATTTGTTGATGCAATCAACCATGGATGTTTTATATCATGCATTTAGCCACCCATCACCATTAATTAAAACCTTAAGAAATGCGAGCTTATTTGCGGTTAGTAAGGTTCCTGGACTGAATAGTGTCGTAAAAAATAAAGCCTTGGCTTATGCTTGTGGTGTGTAGGTAAACCAAGTTCAGAGTATATAATCAGAATAAAAAAAGAAGGCTTTAGCCTTCTTTTTTTATTAACAATTAATCATTTTTATCTTAACTAGAATTATTAATCTAATTCTTCAATAAATGATACAGCACGACCAATATAACTTGCCGGAGTTAACAAACATAATTCAGCTTTAACGCTATCCGGTAGCTCAAGGTTATTAATAAATTCGCGCATAGAGTTGCCATCAACACGTTTACCACGTGTTAATTCTTTTAATTTTTCATACGGCTTTTCAATACCGTAACGACGCATGACCGTTTGTACAGGCTCTGCTAGTACTTCCCAGTTATTATCAAGTTCTTTAGCTAGGTTTTCTTCGTTTACTTGTAATTTGCTAATGCCTTTTAATGTTGATTGGTAGGCAATAAGTGCATGACCAAAACCAACACCTAAGTTACGTAGAACAGTTGAGTCAGTTAAATCACGTTGCCAGCGAGAAATTGGCAGCTTTTGAGCAAGGTGATTGAATATTGCATTAGCAATACCTAAGTTACCTTCTGAATTTTCGAAATCAATAGGGTTAACTTTGTGCGGCATTGTTGATGAACCAATTTCACCTGCTATAGTTTTTTGCTTGAAATGACCTAGGGCAATATATCCCCAAACATCACGGTCAAAGTCGATCAAAATAGTATTAAATCGAGCGATCGCATCAAATAACTCAGCAATATAGTCATGTGGCTCTATTTGTGTTGTAAAAGCATTCCAAGTTAATCCTAATGAACTAACAAATTCATCTGCAAATTGATGCCAATTAACTTCTGGATAAGCACTTAGGTGAGCATTGTAGTTACCAACAGCACCATTTATTTTGCCTAGTAATGCTACTTCTGCAATTTGCTTACGTTGACGTTGTAAACGTACATAAACATTCGCCATTTCTTTACCTAAGGTGCTAGGAGAAGCAGGTTGCCCATGAGTTCTACACATCATAGGAATATTTTTATATTCAACTGCTAAACCTTTAATTTCAGCAAGAATTTCATCAATGACAGGCAATAAAACCTTGTCATTACATTCTTTTAGCATTAAGCCATGAGAAAGGTTATTAATGTCTTCAGAAGTACAAGCAAAATGAATAAATTCAGTTACTGCATTTAACTCAGCATTATCAGCAATTTTTTCTTTTAAAAAATATTCAACCGCTTTTACATCATGATTAGTCGTTGCTTCAATTTTCTTGATGCGCAAAGCATCTTCTACGTCGAAATTATTAACAATGCTATTCAATACGTCATTTGCTGTATCACTAAACACAGGTACTTCTGCAATAGCTTTAGTCGCACTTAATTTCTGTAACCAACGTACTTCAACCGTCACACGGTATTTAGTTAAACCAAATTCACTAAATATAGGGCGTAAGTCACTTGTTTTGCTGCCATATCTGCCGTCTACTGGCGATATAGCTGTTAATGCTGAAAGTTCCATGATGTATTCCTAGGTTAAAAATTTATGTTTTATAGTATTTGTTAAAAGTATCTTTTTAAAATACGGTTACAAAATAGGTTAAATAGTATTAACAAGCTGTTGTGCTGTTTTTACTATTTTACTACGGTTAAAAAATATGCTTCTTCGTTTACCGCCCACTTGTCGCCATAATACGGCTGATCGTATACCTGCTAAGAGTAAGGCTCTAATTTTATGTTGATTTATAGATTGTTTTAATATGGTTGGCTCGCCAGTTACTTGAATACGAGCTCCTAGTGGGCTAATAATATCACTATATATGCTAGCAAAGCTGGAGATAAGTGTATCGCTGGTAATGCTGTAATGGTCTATTTGTCTTTTACTTGCATCAATACGTTCACCGAGCTTTGTTAACTGTTTTGGTTGTTTTGCTAATTTTCGCTCGAGATTGATTAAACCAATAATGTAGCGGGTAAGCTCAGGATCTTTTACTTTCTTACCTTCGCTATTACTATTCTCACTTGATGGGTCACCTAAATGATTAATTAACAGCTTGAGCCCCAATTTTACATTAGCTAAATCACCACCATATACTGCTAAGGTATTCTCGGGCGATGTAATGGTTATACTGTTGACTAATACGGTCAGGTCATTTTCATCAACTTGCCCTGTACGTGAAACTTGTTGTACCAGATATGCTGCTTGAAAAATGGCGGCTAAAGTTATCGTTTGATCTTTCATTGCTACTTTAATTACTTCTTTAAATAGGTTTATTTTCGTTAATAAATAATTAACGAATAAGAGTATTGATAATACCGCCGCCAAGACAAACGTCGCCTTGATAAAATACAACAGATTGGCCTGGTGTTACTGAGCTTTGAGGCTCATCGAAATCAATTTGATATTGTGGGCTATTATCGTCATCTTTCATTTCTGATTGTGCGAGTGGCATCACTGTACAAGCTACATCATCTTGTCGGTAACGTGTTTTTACCGTACATTTTATTGGCGCAGATAATTCTTTTCGATCAACCCAATGTAACTGATTAGCAATTAAACCTTTTGAAAATAGACGAGGGTGATTATGTCCTTGACCAACAATAAGTACATTACGTAATAAGTCTTTTTCCACAACATACCAAGGCTCTTCACCAGCATTAGCTAAGCCACCTATACGTAAACCTTTACGTTGACCTAGGGTATGATACATTAAACCATCATGATGACCGACAGCTTCACCTTCAGCTGACTCAATAATACCGGGTTGTGCGGGTAAATATTGCCCTAAAAAATCTTTAAATTTACGTTCGCCTATAAAACAAATCCCAGTACTGTCTTTTTTGTTATGCGTAATTAATCCTGCTTTTTCAGCAATAGCACGCACTTGAGGTTTCTCAATGTCGCCAACAGGAAATAATGTTTGTGAAAGTTGCTTCTCATCTAAGGTATATAAGAAGTAGCTTTGATCTTTATTATTGTCTAAACCACGTACCATGGTCCAATGATTGTTAGTAAATCGACGCTGTACATAATGACCAGTGGCAATATAATCAGCGCCTAAATCTTCACAAGCAAACTCTAAAAAAGCTTTGAATTTGATTTCTTTGTTACACATTATATCGGGGTTTGGTGTTCTACCGGCTTTATATTCAGCCAAAAAGTATTCAAAAACATTGTCCCAATATTCAGTGGCAAAGTTAATTGTGTGTAATTTTATATCTAATTTATCACAAATTGCTTGAGCATCTTCTAAATCTTGTGCCGCTGCACAATATTCATCGGTGTCATCTTCTTCCCAATTTTTCATGAACAAGCCTTCAACCTGATAGCCTTGTTCTTTTAATAAATAGGCTGAAACTGAAGAATCTACTCCGCCTGACATGCCAACAATAACTTTCGTTGCTTGTGGTGATGAGGGCGTTAGTGTTTTGTTTTGTGGATCTTGAAGCTCAATAGACATTGAAAAACTCTTGGTCGTAAAAAATGAATGTACGCAATAAATGGGCGCAGAATTATAGCACGCTCATTATCGCGATTAAATAGCCATAGTTAATAACAACTATCATTAATCTAATCAATTACCTTATATGCACCATTATCAATATTATTTATTGTCCATTGACCAATGGAAAAACGTATTAAGCGCAGTGTAGGATAGCCGATATGAGCTGTCATTCGTCTAACTTGACGATTTCGACCTTCTGTAATAGTTATTTCAAGCCAAGTTGTTGGAATATTGGCGCGCTCTCGTATAGGTGGAGTGCGTGGCCAAATGTTAGGTTGTTCCATTATTTTTACTTTTGCCGGTAAAGTAATACCATCTTTAAGTATTACGCCTTTACGTAGCATAGCTAAATCATTATCGGTTGGACTGCCTTCGACTTGTACCCAGTAGGTTTTAGCTGTCTTTTTTTTCGGGTTAGCTATTTGATGTTGTAATTTTCCATCATTAGTCAGCATTAATAAGCCTTCACTATCTCGATCTAGCCGACCTGCTGCATAGACGCTTTCTATAGGAATATAGTCTTTTAATGTTTTTCGTTGTTGTTTCCCTTCATGTTTTTCATCGGTAAATTGGCATAAAACATCAAAAGGTTTATTGAAGAGTACAATCTTGCGCTCACTTTTATCTGGTCGTACCTTTGTTTGTTGTTTCGCTCTATATCTTGTATGGTCTTTGTTGTTGTTCATTTTGATCTTATTTCAGTCGGGATAACGAGATTTGTGCTTATACTCAGCTATATTAATACGTCGTAAATTATTATAATATAATGCGCGAAAAATAAATGTTAAATCTAAATTATATTTAGGATTAGCCAATAATATCAATTTGCATAAATCTATTCTCGAAATGAATTTAAAAGGTAGTTAGCTGTGTTATTAGTTTTTGCTAGAGAATAAATAAGTCTCTACAACTAACACTCGTCTTAATACCCTTTATTTTTTATTGAATGAGAAAAACTGAGTCAATTTGATAGGTTAATCAACTTAAGTTAAATAAAGTAGGAAACTCATGAGCACAGATAACTCAAAAATTATTTATACTATTACTGATGAGGCACCAGCCTTAGCAACATATTCATTATTACCTATTATCCAAGCTTATACAGCATCTTCTGGTATAAATGTTGAAACACGTGATATTTCTTTAGCTGGTCGTGTGCTAGCTAGTTTTCCAAAGTATTTAACAAAAGAGCAACGTATTGATGATGCGTTAGCTGAATTGGGAGAGATGGTTACTAATCCAAATGCAAATATCATTAAACTTCCTAATATCAGTGCTTCAGTTCCTCAATTACATGCCGTAATTAAAGAGTTACAGGCAAAAGGATATGAAGTACCTAATTACCCTGAAGAAGCACAGAATGAAGCTGAAAAGTCAATAAAGTATACTTATGACAAGATCAAAGGTAGTGCGGTAAATCCAGTTCTTCGTGAAGGTAATTCAGATCGTCGAGCACCTGCTTCAGTGAAGCAGTACGCACAAAAAAATCCTCATTCAATGGGCGTTTGGTCAAGCGATTCTAAATCTCATGTGGCAAGTATGTCTAAAGGCGATTTTTATGATTCAGAGCAATCAGTTACTGTTAACTATGCGACCAATGCAAGAATAGAATTTGTCGCTAAAGATGGTAGCGTTAAAGTTTTAAAAGATAACTTAGCTTTATTAACAGGTGAAATTATTGATTCATCTGTATTAAGTAAATCTGCGTTAATTGAGTTTTACCAACAAGCAATAGAAGATGCTAAGAAAGAAGATGTTTTATTATCATTGCATTTAAAAGCAACGATGATGAAAGTATCAGATCCTGTTATTTTTGGATACGCAGTAAAAGTTTTTTACGCTGAAGCATTTGAAAAACATGCTGAAGTTTTTGAGCAACTCGGTGTTGATGCTAATAATGGTATTGGTGATGTCTATAGTAAAATATCACGTTTACCTGAAGCTAAACGTACTGAAATTGAAGCAGATTTAGTTAATGTCTTTGCTAATCGTCCTGAGCTTGCAATGGTTGATTCAGATAAAGGTATTACTAACTTACACGTGCCAAGTGACGTTATTGTTGATGCTTCTATGCCTGCAACTCTTCGTTCTTCTGGAATGATGTGGGGACCTGATGGACAGTTAAAAGATACTAAAGCTATGATTCCTGACCGTTGTTATGCGGGCGTTTATCAAGCCGTTTTTGACTTCTGTAAAGAACATGGTGCATTTGATCCAACGACTATGGGTACAGTACCTAATGTTGGCTTAATGGCGCAAAAAGCTGAAGAGTATGGTTCACACGATAAAACATTCGTTATGGATGCTGAAGGTAGTGTTCGTGTTGTTGATGCGCTTGGTACAACTTTACTTGAGCACAATGTTGAAGTTGGTGATTTATGGCGTATGTGTCAAGCTAAAGACTTACCAATTCAAGATTGGGTTAAATTAGCAATAACACGTGCTAAAGCTTCTGGAATGCCAGCTGTTTTCTGGTTAGATGAAAATCGTGCTCATGATAGAGAAATGATTAAAAAGGTTAATGCTTATTTAGCAAACTATGACACAACTGGTTTAGATATTAGAACACTTAACCCTGTTGATGCTTGTAAATTTACCTTAGAGCGAATTTTAAAAGGCGAAGACACTATTTCTGTAACAGGTAACGTTTTACGTGACTATTTAACTGATTTATTTCCAATTTTAGAATTAGGCACTAGTGCTAAAATGCTGTCAGTTGTTCCATTAATGAATGGCGGTGGTTTATTTGAAACGGGTGCTGGTGGTAGTGCTCCGAAGCATGTTCAGCAGTTTGAAAAAGAAAATCATTTACGTTGGGATTCTTTAGGAGAGTTTTTAGCATTAGCAGCTTCATTAGAACACTTAAGTGTTACAACAGGTAATGCTAAAGCACAGATCCTAGCTGATACCTTAGATAAAGCCACAGGTAAGTTTTTAGATAGTAATAAGTCTCCGTCACGTAAAGTGGGTGAGCTCGATAACCGTGGTAGTCATTTTTATCTTGCGATGTATTGGGCACAAGAATTAGCGGCACAAACAAGTGATGGTGAGCTGAAAGCCGCTTTTACTGGTGTTGCTCAAGCATTAACTAAGCAAGAAGATAAAATTGTTGCTGAGTTAAATGGTGCACAAGGTCCTGCAATGGATATTGGTGGTTATTATTTTGCTGACCCAGCTAAAGCTGAAAAAGCAATGCGCTCTAGTGAAACATTAAATACTATTTTATCTGCTCTTTTTTAAAGATAAGTCTATATGTAGTAAAAGTGTAAACAGCTAACGACAGCGTTTTAATTGTTTACCTGTAAAGCCCTGATGATGAATAATTATCAGGGTTTTTTTATGTTTAATAAATATTAGTATTAACACTGTGTTTTAAGTTTGCTTAGTATATAATCCGCAACCTTATTTGTGTTTTTTTTGTTCTAGGTGATGTATGAGTGTTGATGCTATTGGTTTGTCTGCCAATTTATTGAAAGCGGTAAAGGAATGTGGTTATAAAAATTTAACCCCTATTCAACAGCAGGCTATTCCTATGATCCGCTCAGGCGTTGATGTCTTAGCAAGTGCTCAAACAGGAACAGGGAAAACAGCTGCGTTTAGCTTACCTATTTTAGATGCATTAGCTAAAGCCTCTAAAAGTGATGTAGTTGATGATAATACTGTTCGAAATATACGCGCATTAATATTAACACCAACCCGAGAGCTTGCAGCACAAGTTGCTGAAAATATCATCGCATACAGTCAGTTTTTACCATTAAAAGTTGGTGTTGTTTATGGGGGTGGGAAAATGCCATCACAAACTAGCTTGTTAAAACAAGGTGTCGATATTTTAGTAGCGACGCCAGGACGATTACTTGAACATTTAAATTTACGTAATGTAAATCTATCCCAAGTAAAGTATCTTGTGCTAGATGAAGCTGATCGTATGTTAGATATGGGTTTTTTAACCGATATAGAAAAGTTAACATTAGCGGTGAAACAAAAGCATCAAACCCTGATGTTTTCTGCCACTTATTCAAATAAAGTTAAATCATTAGCAAATACCTTACTTACTACACCTAAAACTATAGGGGTTGCAAAGCAAAACTCTACTTCGGGCAAAATAAAGCAATCAGTTTATTGGGTGAGTGAAGCAAGAAAACGAGAATTATTATCAGAATTAATAGGTGTTAATAATTGGCAGCAAGTACTTGTTTTTGCTGGAACTAAAGAAAGTGCAAATATTCTTGCAAAAGAATTAAAACTTGATGGAATAAAAGCTGCACTTTGTCATGGCGATAAAACACAAGGAGCGAGAAATAAAGCACTGAGTGATTTTAGTGAAGGTAAGGTTAGGGTATTAGTAGCAACGGATGTTGCTGCCCGTGGCTTAGATATTGAAAATTTAGCATACGTTGTTAATTTTCATTTACCTTTTTTGGCTGAAGACTACGTTCATCGAGTTGGACGAACAGGTCGTGCAGGGAAGTCAGGTACAGCTATTTCTTTAGTTAGCCCTAAGGATGAACGATTTTTAGAAAATATTGAGGCACTTATAGAGCGAAAATTTGAACGCATTATTGTGCCAGGATATGAATTAAAGAAAGATGAGGCATTAGAGCACCAACAAATTATTGAAAAACGCGCCAGTAAAAACCGTTATCGTGCTAATCAAGAAAAGAATCAAGCAATTGAAAAGAAAAAGCAAACAACTCGTACAAGCAATAAAAAATATAACGTTAAAATAAAGAAAAAACGATAAGTTTAGTTCGTTTAATATTTATGTTGTTTATGTTGGCTGGCTTAAACAACACTCAAGCCTGTTATGCTTTTCATTTTTTCACGGTAGAGCGCTGCATCAGCTCGTTCAAATAATGTTTGCTCATTATCAGCTCTAGTCATAAAGGTTGTACCTAAACTGCAACCTACTTGGTATTTTGAAAGTATGATGTTTGTTTTTAAAGCACCATCAATTCTGCTTTCAATGATATCTAAAGCATCTTTACTCGCATGCTCAACAATAATAGCAAATTCATCACCACCAAAACGAAATATACTGTCGGAATCACGTACACAAGTTCTTAAAATATCAGAGAATTGCATCAGTACTTGATCCCCTATACTGTGGCCGTAATTGTCATTAATGGCTTTAAATTTGTTTAAGTCTCCTAAAATCAAACCAACCATCTCATGTTGACGATTTGCATTATGCATGGCACGTTTTAATTGATCATCAAAATATCTACGGTTCCCTAAGCCCGTTAAACCATCTTCCATAGCAAGTTGCATCGCTTGGTGATACTGGAGAGCATTTTTTAAAGGGTATAATAGTATTTTATGGATTCGTTGTAAGTCTTTATAATGATGCATGCTAATAGGGTTATTTATACCGTAGGTAAGCGTCCCAATAAATTCATTATTTAGCTTTAATTCAAAGTGGCGTTCCTGTTTTGATTTACGGCTTCCACGTAAAGTTTTGCTGGCAATTTCACTTTTAAAATATAACCCTGAAAATTTGATATAACGAGCGGCTTCCATAGCAAAAATATCGAGTAACTTCTCTAAAGATAAGGTTGTTTGGAGTTGCTCTAACAAACTCATATTTTGTTTATTATTGATAGCAGTACTATTTGCTAATACATTAAATACATTAAATGATGGTGTTGTATTTTCAAGTATATTCAATGTTTGCATACTTACGCCTCTATTTACATAGCTTTAGTTGTTAATAAGTATGTTTAAGCAAAAATTATTCCAATAATTTAGA
>Ga0193951_1000271_pt1 | contig 24293 bp, 32 predicted proteins | sample BB_2_MG_FD_140370 | JGI IMG/M metagenome (GOLD analysis project Ga0193951, IMG submission 140370) | Microbial mat bacterial communities from the Broadkill River, Lewes, Delaware, United States - BB_2_MG | ecosystem: Environmental > Aquatic > Freshwater > River > Microbial mats | place: USA...
ATACTTTTTAATTTTTGCAAAATAGATAACACCTAACATTAAAAAAGGTAAAAGAGCAACTATTAAAGTTACAAAATCCATAAAAAAAGGTGCACGAGTTCCGAAGAAGCCACTCTCAAACATATAATTCATCTAATTTATCCTCTTGTTTTATGATATCTGTAATATATGAATCCAATTATACCCAATATAGCTAAAATTATATATATTATTTGTTTTAAATATAGATCTATAAGCTCTTTATTTTCACCTATAAAGTAACCAAGTAAAGTTAATATAAGAGCCCATATTCCAGCACCTAATGCTGTATAAAATGAAAATACTCCCAAATTCATTTTACTAAGTCCTGCAGGTATAGATATAAGCTGACGAATTCCAGGGATCAGCCTGCCTGTAAAAGTGGAAATTGCACCATGTTTTTGAAAAAAGTTATCCATATTTTTTAGTGCATTTTCTTGTATAAAAAAATACTTACCATATTTTTCTAAAATCCGTCTACCTAAAAGCAATGCTAAATAGTAGTTTATAAATGCTCCGAGTAAACTTCCCCCAATTCCACTTAACATTATCATACTGATACTCATTCTTCCCTCAGATGCCAAATAACCAGCTGGAACCAATACTATCTCACTTGGAAAAGGTATAAAAGATGATTCAACTGCCATAAGTAAGAATATCCCAAGATACCCCCAATCAAAAATAAGTTCAACAAGGTCTTGAGCAAGCTCTTTAATCATTTTTACCTCTTACACATCTAACATAATTAGTATCTGTATTTAGTTCCCAAACTTCTCCGCCATGGTTAAAATATATAGCCCAAACATAACCATCTTTAACTTCAATTTTCTCATTAGTCCAATAACCTTTAGGAACTACATTTTTAAAACCACTCTTTATAGCTGGCGTATTAGATTTATCTACTAATGTTTGAAGTTGTTTTTTTGTTGGTAGATGCCAATCTTCGTATCCATTTGCATATAGTTCTTCACAATAACTTTGCGCATCCAACCAATCTTTTTTTAGTTGTTTTGTTTGATTGTTGTCCAGCCATACATAACCAGTTTCTTTATCCACAAATACATCTAACTTTTGTGAAGTTTTTTTTAGCTTATTGTTTTCCTCTTTTACATCAGAGCATCCCATAAAAAAAAGTGAAAAAAAGATAGACATTATAAGAATATATTTAGACATACTTTTTTGCCTCTTTAATCATTGTTGTTGCTACACCACTATGAGAATGCTCTATTAAGCCTTGACTTTTTTGCTTTAAAGGCTCTTTTATAACCTTTAATAACTTACCTTCCAAACCCTCTCCCTCTCGCTCACACCATCCTAGATCATTTTTTACTATAAAAGAAGCATTATAGTACTGATGATCAGCAGCAGCATATGGATAAGGTACAAACAAGGCAGGACACCCAGAAGCAGTTAACTCCCATAGTGTAGAAGCACCTGAGCGACTAACTGCAAAATCAGCCCTTGATATTAACTCCGGTAACTCTTTTGTAAAAGAATAAAGCTCTACATCTATACCAAGTTTTTTATACTCACTCTCCACTCTTTTAAAATCATTTTCGCCAGCTTGATGGATAATTTTAATATTCATACTATCTAGTTGTTTAGCTACATTAAGTGCAAGGTCATTTATAGCTTTTGCACCATGTGATCCACCTAAAAATATAATTGTTTTTAACTCTTCTCTCACTCTCGCATTTTTAAAAAAGATCTCTTTTACAGGATAACCTTTTATATCGCACTCACTGTCGTATGCAGATATAAAACTTTTTGCAAATGGCTTTAAAATAGAGTTTAGTTTTCCAATTACTGCATTTTGTTCATGTATAAAAAGTGGTTTAAATCTACTAAGTGTTGCAAAAGATGCAGGTGCAGCTGAAAAACCACCAACACTATATGTGGCATCAACTTTATGTTTTTTTAGTATTTTTCTACATTTGAGAAATGCTAAAAAAACTTTTATAAGTGCTTTTAACTTTCCAAAACCTCTCTGGTTTACAACACCTGTTGTATCTAAAAAATATACATGCGAAAACATTGAATTTTTTTCAAAATACTTTCTGTCCTGCCCTTTAAGTGATCCTATAAATATAGCTTCATTACCATCATTTACACTTGCTTCAACGAGAGCTTCAGCGATCATCAGATGTCCACCTGTACCACCGCCCGTTATGCATAACTTCATATATTTTTCTCCAAATCAACTTTTTTACTAGCCATGAGAATCATCCCTATCCCAATAGATGATGCTAAAATAGCACTACCCCCATAACTTAAAAATGGAACAGATATACCCTTAATTGGTGTGATCCCACTGATCCCATAAGCATTTACCATAAACGCAAAAGATAGCATTAAACCAATCCCTAATGAGAAAAGATATATATGAGTATCTTCGGATCTATTTGCTATTGTAAATATACGCTTTATGATCCACATAAAAATAAACACCACAAACACAACACCAATAAAACCAAACTCTTCTGCAAGTCCAGCTAAAACAAAGTCTGTATGAACTTCTGATAAAAATCCTAGTTTAAAAGTACCGTTTGCTAATCCCACTCCAAAAAAACCACCGTTATGAATAGCATTTAAAGAGTGCCCTATCTGATAAGGTACTATATCTGTTTCAACTCTGAGCTCTTTAGCTAAAATCTCTGGAAGAAATGAGAGAACTGTATTTTGTGCAGATGCCCACCACGATTTTATACGTAAAATCCTATGTTCAGCTGTAAATATAAAGATCAAAAAGAATATCAATGCACCAAAAAGTAAGGAGAAGAAAAACCTAAAACTGCTACCAGCAAACATAAGCATAAAAAGAAGAGTTAACCCTAAAACAACAACTTGTCCCAAGTCATTTTGAATAAATGCTATTATAAACATAGCACCTATAAACATTACCGCATATGGTGCAAAACGTTTAAACTCATTTGTTAGTCCCATACCATCGTGATGACCTAGTTTCCTTGAAAAACTCCATGCAAGAAAATAAATAAATCCTATCTTAAAAAATTCAACTGGCGCCAAAGAGAAACCAAAAACCTTAATCCATCTTTTTGCACCACCAACTGCTGACACTAAAGTCTCAGGCAATATTGGCATGATAATCATCAAAAAAGTTGAGCCAAAGAATAAAGAGAATCCAAGTAGTTTTAAATGTTTATCTGGATCAAGCTGTGCAATAGACCAAATAGCAAGTATACTTAAGACACCAAATATACTCTGTCTTATTGCAAAATGAAACTCACCAACTCCAAAAAGTATAGTTGTATATGTTGAGAGTGAATATGCAAGGACTATACTAGTACCTATTAATATCACTACTAGTGTAAAAAGTTTTCTATCTGCCACTACTGATCCACTATTTTATCTTGTTTATTTTTAAAACAAACTCTACTTCAGCTTTTGATATATGCAGCTCTTTTGAGATCTCTTCTACACTAATACCTTGTTTATAAAGAGCTATTACCTTTTCATCATCATTTCCGTGCATAGATCCTGGAATAGATATTTGCTTAACACCACTTTCCAGATTTGAAACACGTGAATCAACCTGAGCTTCGATCATATCAACGCTGTCTTGCATCTGCTTTATTGCTTGTGATAGAGGATGTACTAGATCGTATACACTTCTCTCAATCTCTTGATAGATCTCTTCATCACTCATATGCTTAGAGCTTACTTTATTTTTTAACTCTATCTCTTTAGTATTTTTTTTTAGGTAAAAAACCTCTCTATTTAACTCTTCTATTACAGATGCTATAGAGTGCATATTTCTACTATATTGAGCATCTTTTGAATACACGTAATAAAGTAGATAAAGTATAATCCCAGCCATAACCACTATGATATATTCTAGTTGAAAATACTGCATATACTGCTGTGGCATCAAGATTCCTTCTTTTGTTTGGCTTGACGGATCAGTACACGTTCACGTGCTGTTAAGTAAGAACTCCACTCTTTCTCATCTCTCTCGTGCATCTTAACTATCTCTGCTAATGAGCTATCTATTGCTTTAAAATATACTGCTACATCTCTTTTTGGATGAACTGGCATTTTTACACGTCCATAATACATAGTTTCTTTTTCAAGAATACTTTCTTTTATATGAAAATGTTCAAAGCCTATGGAATCTATATCAGCCTCTGTATTAAGAGCTACTCTTTTTGGCTCTTCACCTTTTATTGTCATCTCAAGAGTGTCTATTTTTCTATGAAGCTCTACCATAAGATTTAAAAGAACATCATCTGTATCACGTGTCTCACCCCTTGCTTTTGCAAGTTTAAGCCACTGACTTATAGGATCATCATCACTATCACTTAGTTGATGAAACTCTCTTTCAAACTCTTCTTGTTTGTCATCTGAGAGCTTTGAAAATTCTAAAGATATCGGTGCAGGAATTAAACGAACACTCATACAGCTAACCTATCCATAACTATAAGTATAAAAAAGAATATTCCAAGATATCCATTAACCGTAAAAAAGGCTTTATCTATTTTTGTAAAATCTTTACGCACAAGGTAGTGCTCATATCCAAGCATAAAGGCACTTAAAACTACAGCTGTGTATGCAAATATACCAAGTCCTGCTACCCAAACAAACATAGCCCAAAATACTACACTAAGACCATGAAAAATTGATGATATAAAAAGAGTAGCTTCAGGTCCATACATAGACGGAATAGAGTGAAGTGAATTGTTTTTGTCAAACTCTATATCTTGAAGGGAGTAAAGAAGATCAAAACCCGCTACCCAAAATATTACACCCAAAGATAATAAAACTGACCAAGGTGTAATCTCTGCACTAACAGCTACTACTCCTGCAATTGGTGCAAGACCTAGTGAGATTCCAAGGATCACATGAGCTAAAGATGAAAAACGTTTAAAGTAAGAGTAACTTCCTAGAACAAAAAGAATTGGAAAACTTAACCAAAATGCTAAAGAGTTGATCATATACGCAACTGCAACAAAAACAAAAGCATTAACACCTATAAATATCAAGATACTTGTCGGATCTATTCTTCCATCTACACTTGGTCTACTCTCAGTCCTTGGGTTGTTTGCATCTATGTCACGATCTGCGTACCTGTTTATCCCCATAGCAAAGTTTCTTGCACTAATAGCTGCTAAAACACCAAAAATCAAAAGTGTAAAACCAAACCAGCCATCTGCAGCTACCACCATAGCTATAAAAATAAAAGGTAGTGAAAAGATTGAGTGCTGGAACATCACAAGTTCATTAAAATCTTTTATTTTATCTATATATTTTTGCAAGCAAATCCCTATAAAATATTTTTTGTATATATTTTATCCAAAGATCGATTAAAATTTAAAACTAATACTTCAATTTGTCCAACAAATGCTTAAGATTCTTTAATTTCATCTGTTTTCTTGAGAGTTCGATCACACCCTCATCTTTTAGTTTTTGAAGACTTCTATTTACAACTTTTCTTACGCTTCCAACCAAAGATGCCAACTCTTCATGGGATAAATTATCTATCAGATTTAGTTTTGTAGTGCCATTTGGTCTTCTCTCAACATTTCTCCCAATTAACCGTAATAACCTGTTGTAAACATCATAAAGTGAAAGGTCTATAGATAACTGTTCAGAATCTCTCATCTGTTTTGCAAGATAAGGAAAGAAAAAGCTTTTAAACTTAGTGTCGTTCTCAATTAGCTCTCTTACATGTGCTATTGGGACCTGAACAACTTCACTATCTTCCAATACAGTAGATATATACTCATGTTCCTCTCCATCTAAAAGCGTGATCGTATCAAACATATCTCCTCTAGTTAAGATGCTTGTAGTTTGTTCTTTTGCGCTATCTGGATGGATTTGTGAAATCTTTATTTTTCCACTCATTATAAAGTAGAAATAGTTCATGGTATCATGGCTGTCAAAAGCCATGTTACCTTCTTCATATTTTATAAGTTTTTTTTTGGAAACTAAATCTGGTAGTTGGAGTGATGGTTCATCATCTGTTACAATACTTTGAATTATCTGATTATCTGACAAACCAAACTCCTAGCTGCTTTGTCAAGATTTTATCATGCTATAGATGAAGCTATCCTTATTTTATTTCAATTCTCTGAACATCTTTTGGTTTAGATAGTTTTGGAATAACAACTTCTAAAACACCGTTGTCACAACTTGCATCTATATTTTCAGTATCTGCATTATCAGGTAGTGTGAATACTCTTGAAAACTTTCCAAAGCTAGTTTCAACTCTATAGTAGTCTTCCTCTTTAGTTTCATCTTTAAAGCTTCTCTCACCACTAACTTTAAGGGTGTTTTCTTTTAGATCAATTTGAATATCCTCTTTATTTATACCTGGAAGATCGATATCTAAGTGGTAAGCAAACTCACCCTCTCTAGTATTAACTTTAGGTATAAAACTGTCTAAATTTTCCTCTTTATGAACAGCTTTTCTTGTGTTGAATATTCTATTTTCTAAATCTCTAATTTCTCTAAATGGAGAGTAAGGTGTAATTAACATTTTGAACTCCTTTGTTTTAATTTCGAGAAAATTTTAACCTAAAAGGTAAAAGGAGTTCTGCCACTTAAGTGGCATTTGTGAAGATTTATTTAATTTTTTCTACAATATTATCTACTGAGAAGCCAAATTTTTCAAACAGCTGACCTGCAGGAGCAGATGCTCCAAAGCTATCCATACAGATAACTTCATCAGCAAATCTATACCACTCCATACCACGAGCAGCCTCAATAGCTACTTTTTTAGTGTCTGGATTGATTATAGAATCAATATAAGGTCTGTCTTGCTCTATTAAAAGATCAAAACATGGAACTGACACAACATTTGCAGGTACACCCTTTTCATTTAGTGCTGTTTTTACATCTAGTGCTAACTCAACTTCACTTCCTGAAGCCATTAGCGTGATCACAGCATTATCATCACTTGCTAATAAGTAACCACCTTTAGATGCTTCACCGCTAACAGCTTTTGGTAATACTGAAAGGTTTTGACGTGAACATACAAATGCACTTGGAGAGTTTTTCATCTCTAATGCTTTCTTCCAAGCTTCAACATTTTCCGCACCATCAGCAGGACGCCATACATAAAAGTTTGGAAGTGAACGGAACTGTGAAAGATGCTCAATAGGTTGGTGAGTCGGACCATCTTCACCTACACCTATAGAGTCGTGTGTCCACACAAAAAAGTGCTGAATTCCACTTAGTGCTGCTATACGAGCAGAAGGTTTTAAGTAGTCTGAAAACACAAAAAATGTAGCAGAGAAAGGTAGAAGTCCACCATACAGCCCCATAGCGTTTACAATAGACGCCATTGCGTGTTCACGAATACCGAAGTATATGTTTCTACCTTTTGGAAATACACCCATATCTTTTAGATCTGTTTTATTTGAAGGACTAAGATCAGCTGAACCACCGATAAAACTAGGGATCGCTCTTGCGATAGCATTCATGATCTTTCCATTTGTCCCACGAGTAGCTTCAGCTTTTTCAAATTCTGGCCACTGTATACGTGAAAAATCAGGATTCATTAAAGCTTCAAGAGCTTCGTTTTGCTCCATTAATGGCATAGTTTTTTGTGAATGGATCCACTCACGCTCTTTTAAGTCACCCTCTTCAATAGCACATCTAAAGCGAGCCATAACATCTTCGTCTACATGGAAACTTTTCTCAGAGTCAAATCCAGCTGCCTCTTTTGCTTTTTTGATTACATCTTCACCTAGTGGTGCTCCGTGGGAGTGGTGTGAACCCTCAAGTTCACCTGCACCTTTAGCGATTATAGTGTTTGCAATTATCAGAGTCGGTTTTTTATTTGCTTTAGCTGTTGTAAGAGTAGAGTCTATCTCATCAAAGTTATGACCATCACACTCTAGTACATCCCAACCTTGAGATTCAAATCTACCACGAATATCTTCAGAGATACTAAGATCAGTTGAACCCTCAATAGTTATACGGTTTGAATCATAAATTACAATTAAATTGTCTAGTTTATTATGTCCTGCAATTGAACAAGCTTCATAACTTATGCCCTCTTCTAAATCACCATCACCACATAAAGTATACACATTATGATCAATCATTGATGCCGTTTCACTATTTACCTGAGCACCCATAAATTTTGAAGCCATTGCAAAACCAACGGCATTAGCAATACCCTGACCAAGAGGACCAGTAGTTATCTCAACACCTTCAGTATGACCGTATTCAGGATGTCCCGGAGTTTTAGAATCAAGTTGACGGAAGTTTTTTAAGTCTTCCAACTCTAATCCGTATCCCCAAAGATAATAAAGCGAATATATAAGACCAGTACCATGTCCACCAGAAAAAACAAGGCGATCACGGTTTAACCATGATGGATTTTTAGGGTTATGATTCATATGTTCACTAAGTACTACTGCGATATCAGCCATTCCCATTGGTGCACCAGGGTGACCTGAATTTGCTACTTGAACCATATCTGCTGCTAAAAACCTAATTGTGTCTGCCATTTTTTGACGCATTTGATTGCTCATTTAATTAATTCCTATGTCTATTTATGTATTTTGTAAGTAGTGATGATAAAGACTCTTTCAAGTTCTTATCAAATTTGTTCAACTCTTTTTCGAGTTCGTCCGCTAAAGTATTTGCTTCTCTCATAGACTCCTCTAAGCCTATCAAAGTAACAAAACTATTTTTATCTTCATCGTTATTTGTAAGCTTTCCAGCTTCTTCGCTTGTCTGTGTTACATCTAAAATATCATCTTGAATTTGAAATAATACACCAAGTTTTATACCAAAATCATAAAGTTTTTCACCTAATTCCTCTTCGCCAACTATTATCGCACCCATCTTAAGTGATGCAGCTATTAGCTTAGCTGTTTTGTTTGTATGAAGAATTTTTACATCATCTATACTAAGTGGCTGATTTTCAAAGTAACAATCAATCGCCTGACCTAATACCATACCGTTTAAGCCACCGTTAGTTGCTAGTTCACGTATAAGTTTTACCCTAGTATTATCTGAAAAAGGTGCGTTAGATAGCACCTCAAAACTGTATGTATTTAAAGCATCTCCAACAAGAATAGCCGTTACTTCATCATATACTGTATGCAGAGTTGGTTTTCCCCTTCGTAAAGGGGAGTCATCCATAGAAGGAAGATCATCATGGATCAAAGAGTATGTGTGCAACAACTCAACTGCATATGCAGCATGTCTTGCACCATCAAGCATTAAAGTGTTATAAGCTCCAACTACACCAAGTAAAAGAGCAGGACGAAACCTTTTCCCACCTGCCAAAAGCATCTCGTGTAAAGCTTTTTCATATGTAGGGTGTATAGACTTCGAAACCGGTAAATTATCTTCTAAAAACTTCTCAAAATTTTGCATATGAAATTTTATTATTTTTGTTGTTAATTACTCATTAAGCTAATATATATTTTTCTATTTAATATTTACAAAAAACTGGAAATCATCTCTTGCAAAAAGTAATAATGCTTTATGTTTAAACTGATCTATATTTTCTCTAACATCACTTAAACTACGTACTTTTTTACCATTAACCTGTAAAAGTTTGTCATTTAGCTTTAATCCATACATTTTAAATTGTTTTGACAACTTTATAATTTTTAAGTTTTTATCAAAGAATAAACCTTTTGACTCTAAAAAAGTATCACTTAAAATTCCACCACCATCTCTATTTCTACTAGTAGTTTCTATAAAAATTATCTTTGCTGATCTTAGTACTTTTATAGTATGCTTTTTATTAATAGGACTGAAAAGAATTTTACGCATAAACTCTGCACTATTTGTAACTTTTTGAGAGTTAAGTTCTAAAATAATATCACCTTTTTTTAACTCTATTGTTTTATCAAAAGGATTGACTTTTGAGATAATGACTTTATTGTTTTTGTCCTCTACCCTTATTCCTATATCACCATACTCAACTTTTTTTGTATTTATAAAGTTGTTTATATACTCTTTTTCAATAATACCATCAGGAGTAACGATCCCCTCTAATGCACAACAAGAGTTTAACAAAAGTGCAGGTGTTGAAACTACCTCACTAAAAGTTGCAAATCTATCTAAGCCTATTTGATTTTTTTTGATCACACCTTCTATAGCCATATTGTTATCTACTGATGCATATCCTAAAGGAAGGTTATAGTTAGTTCTAAATGGATGTTTGTAACTACGCTTATCTTTAACAAGGTATAAATTTAAAAATGGATCATACTTAATGATCTCTGCATTTGGTTTCATGTTTGAATAAATTAATTTTTTATGTTTTGAAATTGGAATTTGTATAGTTTGATTTTGAAAAACATTTGCATATTTTACTTTTTTTATACAAGTTTGATATCCACCTTTGCAGGCTAGTAAACTGACGAAAATGATGTTAAGAGCGAAGAACACTCTTAACATCTACTTTGCTCCAAAAGGGTTCATTCCACCCATTGAACCGAGCATACCTAGTGCTGAGTTTTGTTGGTTCTTTTGAACCATATCGTATGCATCATTCATTGCTCCGATAAGTAGTATTTGAAGTGAGTCTTTATCTTCTAAAAGAGAGTCATCTATATTTAGATCAACTATCTCCCCTTTTCCGTTAATACTGACTTCGACCATACCACCGCCGGCTTTTACACTAAATGTTTTAGATTCAAGTTCCTCTTGAAGTTTTGCTGCATTTTCCTGCATGCCCTCAAACATCTTACCCATATCACCTAAATTGCCAAACATTATATACTGTCCACTATTTCATCAATGTTATTATCATCATTTAATAAAACAACTTTTGGTTTATAAGTTTTTAAATCTTCTTCAGTATATGAAGCATATGCAACAATAATAACTTTATCACCTTTGTGAACTTTACGTGCGGCAGCACCATTTAAACAAATGTCACGCTTACCACGTTCACCTAGAATAATATAAGTAGAAAAACGTTCACCGTTGTTTATATTTAAAATTTCTACTTTTTGTCCAACACGCATTTTTGAAGCTTCTAAAAGCTCCTCATCAATCGTGATCGAACCTACATAGTTTAGATTTGCATCCGTAACAGTAGCACGGTGAATCTTACTATAAAGCATCTCAATATTCATAAAACTTTCCTACATTCCCATCTGTTGCTTCATATCAGCAGGAGTAATAGCTTCATCCCATAGTTCTGAGTCAATAACATACTCTTCAACTACATTACCTTCCATGATATGTTCTGCAACAATTCTATCTATCTTATCTTTAGTTAATCCGGCATACATAACATGACCTGGTTCAACTAACATAACAGGTCCTGCATTACAGCGATTTAAACACGCTGTTCTGATCGGCTGAACAGTACCCATGATTCCTTCTTGCATAAGCTTTTGTGCCATATACTGAAACAACTCTTGAGACTCAGGATTTTGTGCTGAAACACATGATGGTTTTGGCATTCCTGGAGGAGCTGACTGCTCACATTTAAACATATAAAAAGCTGGTTGAGGGATTCCCATAATAAAGTCCTATAATTTATTTAGATTACAAAAGGCTTTTTTTAGTATTATAAAGGTCTTTTGTTTATATTTTCGCAATTATAGCAAAACATAGCCATATTTATAAGTTAAGAGATATTTTATTTAGATATAATTCAAAAAATATTAAACATTGGGAATAAAATTGAAACTATTTATATTATTTTTTATGCTTTTTAACGCGTTTTTATATGCTGAATCTAAAATGTACTTTGGTGTGGGATACTCAAATATTATGGAAGAGTTTGATGACATAGATGCTCAAAGCTCATCAGATACATTGGAAGTTAAATTTGGATACGGACTTAGAGAAGCTTATGCTATAGAACTTATTGCTTATAATACACAAAATGAATCAAACATATTTTCATCAAATGATGGAGATAAACTTGGTGTAGATATAGAACTTGTCAAAGCTTTTGATTTAAACACATTTATTTATCCATTTTTTAAAGCTGGGTTTGGTGCTGGATACATGGAAGTTGATAGAGAGATACAAGATAAACTAAACTATGGTAGCTTTAATTTTGGAGTTGGAAGTTTTATAGCTATTAGCGAAAACTTTGATTTTGAATTAGGATATAAATATAAAAACATCTCATATGAAGCTATTGAAATGGTTTCTGAAGTAATTGAATATAAGTCTGCTTCATCAACAGCATATCTTGGTATAAATGCAAGGTTTTAAGGATAAATATGAAAAAAACTATTAAAAACTTACTTATAATAACACCAGCTATCTTACTTTTTGGATGTGGAGACAATACAACATCACCTGTTATAAAAGACGTCAAATCAGTGGAAATAGATCATAACATATCTATTTATGCAACAGACAATCCGCTAAAAATCAACTCAACAGTGACATACACAGACTCTACAACTTCATCTATAAACGATTCAGACCTGTGGGAAAATAGCAACTATGATGTTTTAAGTATGTACAATGGTACAATTACACCAATTAGCAATGGTGGCAGTGCTACTGTTAGCTTAAATGTCGGTCACCTTAGTGACAGTGTTGATGTAAACGTGATAAAACTAGTAGACTTTTATTTATCATATAGTGATGTAAACACTACTGGGGAACATGTTATAGAAGCTATTGGGACTTTTGAAAATAACCAAACAAAAAAAATATATACAAATATAGTATGGGAAATAAATAATACAGCTACTGTAACAACTGATGAAAATTATATTACAACTATAGATATTGCTAGTGGAGATACAAATCTTACGGCTACTGTTTTTGGTGATGATAACGAAACAAATATTACAAAAAGTATTATCTTTAGTATAAACTAAAGATATCTACTGAGACAATATGTCTCTTATTACTTCCCTATCATCAAAGGGAAGTTTTTGATCATATATGATCTGATAAGCTTCATCCCCTTTTCCTAAAACAACCACTACTTCATCTTTGTTTTGGTCTCTAAGAGCATTCTCAATAGCTTTTTTTCTATTTACCTCTGTATAAACGTTTGTTTTATCTTCTATACCCTCTAGTATATCTTTTATGATCTCATCTGGGTCTTCACCTCTTGGGTTATCACTTGTTATATAGATCTTTTTAGCTAAGTTTGATGCGACTCTACCCATCATAGGACGCTTAGATTTATCTCTGTCACCACCTGCTCCAAAAACAACAAGCAGATCTTTTTCTTTTAAAGCATTAAGAACTTGTGCCATACCATCAGGTGTATGTGCAAAGTCAACTATAACATTTGGATCTTCGCTAACCTGCTCCATTCTGCCACTTACACCAGCGAAGTTGTCTACAACTTCTACAATCTCTTCAAGCTTTTTACCTGTAAGCAAATGAGTCGCAGATATAGCTGCCATTAGGTTATAAAGGTTAAAAAAACCATGTAGAGATGATGTAAAAGGCACAACTTCATCTTGCATATGTTGGATGATTCCACTTGATGCATTATTTAGTGAATAAGCCATTAGTTTATATGTCGCTGGATTTTCTATTCCGTATGTGTAAGTATTTTTTACATTAAAAGATGCTTTTTCTTCATCTTTGTTTATAAGCTTTTTAGACTCATCTTTAAAAAAGCTATTTTTTACATTTATATACTCTTGAAGTGTTTTGTGATAGTCTAAATGATCTTGTGTAATATTTGTTAAAACCTTTAGTTCAAAGCTAAGTCCTTCGATCCTCTGCTGAACTATAGCATGGGAACTAACTTCCATTATAAAAAACTCACATCCCGCTGATACAGCTTGATATATATGTATGTAAGTATTTAGTACACTTGGAGTTGTCAAGCTTTTACCTTCAACAACTTCGTCATTCATAAAAAAGCCACGAGTCCCTTGAAATGCAGCTTTATAACCTAAGTCTAGCAAAAATGAGTATATGGCACTAGCTGTTGTTGTCTTTCCGTTTGTTCCAGTAATCCCTACTATTTTTATCTTGTCAATTCCGAAAAGTTCTGCTACATCTTCTATTTTTATTATTGAGTGTGCATTTTTATACTTTGCATCTTGTACATATTTTTCATTCTGTTTTGTCTGTATAAATGCAGTTTTTTCATCACATTCATTTGAGTTTTCAGTTACGTATTTAAAAGGCTGGTCAGGAAGCTCAATTTTCAATAATTTTACCTTTTGAAAGCTTACTAAGTAATTTTATTAATTTTTGATCAGTTGGATATATACTTAAGGCACTTTCTAAATAGTTGATTGCCATTTTATTAAAACCATTTTCAATTAATTTATCCATAAATTCTATAAAATCAGCTTTATCACTTATAATTACACGTGTAGAAAACATAATATTTTCAAAAGTCTCTTTAAAACTTGCTCCGTTTTCTATAATACTTTTAAAATCTTCATATAAGATTCCATCTTCATACTCTAACTTATCACGTAAAGGATCTTTTAGTAATTCACCTAGTCCTTCTAAAGTGCCATCCATATTTGAAAGTAAATCAGACATTATAAGATCAGCAGATTCGCTATCTTCCTCTTTTAATATCTCATAATAGTCAAAAAGTGCTTCAGCAGCTCCTTCTCCACTCATTGCCATTTCTGATAAAATCACACCATTATACGCTTCTTTAGAGTTTGGATAGTTTTGTAATACAGTAGCAAATTTTTCTAATGCAACATCGAACTCTGCTTTAGAAAAGCTATCTTTTGCTTGTGATAAAATTTTATATTTGCTTATTACACTCATAACATCCTCCTTCTTAAAGACTGTCTATATCATTTTCCATACCGATTGGAACATTAACTACTATAAGTTCAGGGTGAATATCCATACGAAGTTGACGTTCAATCCCATATTTTAATGTAGTACCACTACTAGCACATCCAACACATGCACCTTTTAACTGGACATAAACACTACCGTTTTTTACGGCTATAAAGTCAATATCTCCACCATCTAAAGCTATTGAAGGTCTTACCTTTTCTATTACGCTTTTAACGGGAGCTATTAATTCTTCATCACTAAAGGGAATCATTTTTTTCCTTACTGGTATAAAATACGTTTATAAATATCAATAACATAAAATATGATAAATGCCCTTAACAAATGCTAAATTTAAAATTATAAACTCATAATTTCATTTACATAAGAAGGTTTTCTCATCCCAACAGCTATATAATCTATATCGTCAATACCAAGTAAATAATTTAGTGCACACTCTTGCATATTTACATGACATTCCTTAAATATTTCTTTTAAAGCTTCTCTTGTTTTTTTAGAACATTCGTATCCGACCATTTTTTTATATTCTATAAAAAACAGGTCTATAAAGTTTAGCATTGTATCTGCATTATCTTTGTCTATATTTTTCAAAACTTTTTGTATATGTGGAATAGCTTGAGTATAAAGAAAAGTTTCATAATCACCAATCCAGCCAAATTTATGTTTAGATGCATCAAGCTCTTCAAATAAAGTAAAAAGTGGTCTTAACACCTCATTATCTGTTACTTCTAAAAGCTCATTAAGATGATGGTAATACTCTGTTGACTCACTGTAATCAGCAAGTCTATAAACTTGATTGTTTGTTATAGCATTTAAAGGTCTTGTAGCTATGACTATTAGATCATTTTCTTTTGCCCACTTTATACATGGTAAACCTTCATTTTCTAGTATATTTATAGGTAATTCTATAGTTGTAAAACTATGTTTTTTATTTTTTAATTCTTCTGAAGCATTATTAGCTAAAGTTGTTAAATCTTCATATGGCAAAAACTTATCATCACTGTGTGACATCGAAAAAGCTTCACTACTAATTCCATAAGACTTTATTTTACCAGTTTGTATTAAACTTTCACATTCTAAAAAAGCATCATATATTAACTTATAGATCTCATCAAGTCTATCATCTTTATTAAGACCATCTTCTATAGCATTGTATAAAACACTCTCCGGACTCTCTATCATAAGGCATTCTATAGAGTCTACTTCTAAGTCTTTTAATGAACTTTCCAATACCTCACTTGCATCTGAATTAATATCAAACTTAGTTATTATATCAATAGAATCTCTTATATCATCATCAAACTCTCTAAAAGCTAATGCAACTGTTCTTTGAGCACTTCCATCCATGTATGATGGTGAAGTATCTATAATTCTCACTCCAGAATTAATAGCCTCTTTTAAAGCTTGTAAATGTTGTGGGTTATATTCAGAAATTCTTTGTGTACCAAAAATTATTTTACTCATTTATATCCTAAGTTTTTGTTTTGGGAGGTTTTGATGCAGTATCAGTGCTTGTAGGTTCTCTTTATAAGAGAACTAAATATGGGTTAAAGAGTGTAACTCCTTAACCTCAGTTTAGAATTAAACTAATTCTATGAATGCCATAGTAGTAGCGTCACCACGGCGAATACGAGTACGAGTGATTCTTGTATAACCACCTGCACGCTCAACATATTGAGGAGCGATTTCAGTAACTAATTTATTAGTTGCTTCTTTACTTTGAAGTGATGCATATACAGCTCTGTGAGCATTTGAATCACCCTTACCAGCTACTGTAATTAATTTTTCAATATAAGAGCGAAGCTCTTTTGCTTTAATTGCAGTAGTTTCAATTTTACCATGTTCAATTAACGAAATACTAAGATTTGCTAAAAGTGCCTTACGGTGTGCACTTGTACGTCCTAGTTTACGGTATCCATGACGGTGTCTCATCATTATTTCCTTATTTAGCTTCTATTTGTTTTTTTAGAGCATTTGTTACATCGTCTGCTAAGTCAGCACCAACTTCATAACCAAACTCTTGAACCTTTTCAACTATCTCATCATAAGATTTTTTACCAAGGTTTTTAACGTTTTTAAGATCATTTACACTCATTAGTACTATCTCACCAACTAAAGATATGCTTGAGCGATCAAGACAATTAAAACTTCTAGCACTTAATCCTAAAGAATCAATATGTGTAGTAAGTTTTTTCAAGTCTGGTGACTCTTCAACTCTCTCAATTGTAGTTGGAGCTTTTACACTAATCTCACTGTTAAATACAGCAAGTTGAGCATACATAACTTCTAAAGAGTTTCTAAAAGCATCTACTGGTGAAATCTGTCCATCAGTTTTGATGTTTAATACAACTCTCTCAAAGTTAGGGTTATCTTCAACAAGTACATTCTCTATTTTATAAGTTACACTTCTAACAGGTGTAAAAAATGCATCTAGAGCGATGTATCCATCTTCTAGCTCATCTGAGGTATCTTCACTTGGAACATACCCAATACCTTGAGCTATTTTGATAGTAAAGTTTAAAGTAGCATCTTCATTTAATGTAGCTAAATGTGTATCCGGAGTTACAATTTCAACTTCATCATTTGTAAGATCACTACCTTTAACTGAACAAGGTCCTGCAAAGCTATATTCTATCTTTGCCAACTCTACATCGTTGTTTAATTTAAAGCGAATATCTTTAAGATTTAATATAAAGTCAGAAATATCTTCAAGCATACCACGCACAGAGTCAAACTCATGCTTAGCACCCTCGATTTTTATAGCAATTGGAGCATAACCAACTGAACTACTTAATAAAAAACGGCGAAGTGGATGAGCTAAAGATATTGCATAACCCGTTTCAAACGGGTATGCCATTATGTTAGCTTCATTATCACTAATTTGTTCTACCTCAAATTGCTGTGGAGCTAGTGGAGTAGTTTTGATCTTTTTCATTTATACGCCTTTTTTATTTTTTATTTAGAGTAAAGCTCAACGATTAAACGCTCTTCTACAGGTATTACAACTTCTTCACGTTCTGGTAAACGTGTAAATATTCCGAAAACTTTTTCGTTATCAGTATCTACCCATGGAGATAAACCAGTTTGACTAGTTAATTCCATAGCACGAACAACTTGAGGGTTAGTTTTGCTAGACTCTTTAACTTCAATTTTTTGACCAACTTTTACGCGGTATGAAGGGATATCTAGTTTTTTACCATCCACTAAGATGTGACCATGAGTTACAAGTTGACGTGCAAATCTACGAGTAGATGCAAATCCCATTCTGTAAACTACGTTATCAAGTCTTTGCTCGATTAGTGTAATAAGGTTTGTACCTGTATTACCATCACGTCTTTTAGCTTCAACGAATAGTGCACGGAATTGTTTCTCAGATACACCATACATGAATTTAGCTTTTTGCTTTTCATTTAACTGTAAACCATACTCACTTGGTTTACTACGACGTTGACCATGCTGACCTGGAGCATATGGTCTTTTATCAATCGCAGATTTACCTGCTAAACGACGCTCACCTTTAAGGTTAAGGCTTACACCAAATCTTCTTTCGATTTTTTCTACTGGACCTCTATATCTTGCCATTAGTAATCTCCTTAAACTCTACGACGCTTAGGTGCGCGACAACCGTTATGTGGTAATGGAGTAACGTCTTTCATGAATGTTACACGAATTCCCTCAATTGCACCAACTGATTTAACTGCAGTCTCACGACCACTACCTGGACCTTGTACTTTAATTCCAAGCTCTTTAATACCATGTACTTGCGCTTTTTCAACAGCAGCTTCAACAGCAGCTTGTGCAGCGAACGGAGTAGATTTTTTAGAACCTTTAAATCCTAAAGAACCAGCAGAACTCCAAGCAATCATATTACCCATCTCATCTGTGATAGTTACTAGAGTATTGTTAAAAGATGCTGCGATATGACAGATACCACGAGCAACGTTTTTCTTTACTACTTTTTTTCTAACAGCTTTTCTTTTTGCCATAATGTTTATCCTACCTTAACTTACGCTGCGCCAACAGTTTTTTTCTTACCCTTACGAGTACGAGCATTCGTTTTAGTTTTTTGACCACGACATGGAAGACCACGACGGTGACGTAAACCTCTATACGAACCTAAATCCATAAGTGCTTTAATATCCATTGCAACTTGTTTACGAAGATCACCCTCAACCATATGGTTAGCACGGATCTCTTTTGTAATTGCTGCTACTTCGTCTTCACTTAATTCGAAAACTCTTTTGTTATAGTCTATACCTGTAGCGTCTAATATTAGACGTGAAGTATGTAAACCAATACCATAGATGTATGTTAGACCATACTCTACTCTTTTTTTCTTTGGTAAATCAACACCTGATATACGAGCCATAAATTAACCTTGTCTCTGTTTATGTTTTGGGTTCTTGCAGATTACTCTTACAATACCTTTTCTCTTGATAACTTTACAGTCATCACACATCTTCTTTACTGAAGCACGTACTTTCATTGAAAGTCTCCTGTATTAGTATCTTTACTGCTTTTAGGCGAGTACTATTTACTTGCCAATACTTTTATTTATGTACATCTACATATATAAAAATACTCTAACTTTAATGTTAAAACAGCAAAGCAGACGCGAATTATATCCAAAAGTTTTTAAAAATTTTATTAAATAATCAATTATTTTAATTTATCATTCTTATATATCAGTATATATTTAATACAATATTAAACAACCTTAATTTAAGGAAACATATTGAGTTATATACAAATGATATATGGAATAGTAATAATTACATTAACACTATGCTTTAATGGATGTAATGAAAATAGTAAAACCAGCAATAGTGAGTCAAACAATACGCTAAATTATGAATATTGTAAACCTTGGAAGTATGATTTAAACACAACAGGAGATGCACTTAATTGGGTAGACACCGGAGCAAAATTACCAACTCCACTGTCCTATCCTCAAGTAGCAGTTATTGGAGACTATGTTTATCTATTTGGCGGGAATAACAATGATTCTGCTATTAATAACATATATAAAGCACCAATAACAGACCCAACTTCTTGGATAGATACTGGTGCTATACTGCCAACTAGTCTATATGTTTCTCAAACAGCAGTTATTGGAGATTATATTTATCTATTTGGTGGGAATAATAATTATGGTCCTACAAATGTAATCTATAAAGCACCATTATCAAATCCTACCTCTTGGATTGATACAGGAACTACTTTGCCAAACTATTTATCATTTTCTCAAATAGCAGTTATCCAAGATCATATTTATCTATTTGGGGGTTATAATGATTATGGTCCTACAAATGTTATTTATAAAGCACCATTATCAGATCCTACCTCTTGGATTGATACTGGAGCTACTTTACCAAATAATTTATCATTTTCTCAAATAGCGATTATCAAAGATCATATTTATCTATTTGGAGGTCTATCTGATTCTAATATTATAGATAAAATATATAAAGCTCCCATAACAGACCCAACCTCTTGGCAGAATACTAGAGCTACGTTGCCAAATACTTTAGGATATTCTAAAATAGTAGTTATTGGAAATTATATTTATCTATTTGGTGGTTATAATAATTCTATTACCGACAGCATCTATAAAGCAACACTTACAAACCCAACCTCTTGGGTAGATACAGGGATAAAATTACCATCTTCTATATATAGTTCTCAAATAGCAATTATTGGAGATTATGTTTATCTTTTTGGCGGTTATACTAATAATTCTATAAACGATGTTATATACAAAGCCTACATAAAATAAAACAAACTTTTTTTATTAAAGGGGCTTTTATAATCATTTAATCCCAAATAACACTTACTCCATACTCCTGATTTAAAGTTATATGCTTGTTATAGTAAGTTTTTTTACCGTATTTTTTACTTAGCAACTCTACCTCTATAGATTCATCTTTAAGTAAATCTTTCATATCCTTGTAACTAAGCCATTTTCCATACCTAGCAAGAGAGTTTTGCCATACACGAAAATCACAGCTAGCATCTTCACGTAGTTCAAACATCTCACCGTCTTCAGTAGTCCAGTGTGCATTTGAACAAGCGTAAAGTTTTACTTTTTTCCCTCCAATTTCCTTTTCTCTAACTTCTATCATTCCATCTTCACAATAAGGGCATTTTCCAAGAATCATTTAATATCCTTTTATTTTAAAAGTTTTTATATTGTATATTTACAAAAAAAATTTATAAACTTTAAAAATATGTCATTTTGCAAAACTTTCGCTAAAATTCGCTTATGGATAATTATGAAGACAAATTTCAAAAAGCTATAAAAAATACTTTTTTTACAAAACTCTCACTAAATGAACAAAGGTTCATTAAAAATAAAGCAGCCGAGTTTAAATTTTCCCATCAAGATATAAAACAAATTATTGATATAAGTAGAGATCTTACACTATGGGATGAAGGAAGTATTGTAGATATATTTCCAAATTATGAACATAAAAAAGCTATACTAACCAAAATTAAAAAAGATTATGAAGAGTTAAAAAATAAGGCGAATTCTTATAAAAGCTTTACCCCGCATACTATTAATCAAGAACAAAAGTTTAAATTTAAAGTAGAAAAAAAAGATGGTTTTGGCTTAGGGCTTTGTCCTGTAGCAAGTGAGAAAACAAGATGCTGTAACCTTCTTACATTAGATGCTATTGAGAGTTGCGGATTTGATTGTACATATTGTTCTATTCAAAGTTTTTACAACCAAAACACCATCACTTTTGACAGTGGATTTTCCGATAAACTAAACTCTTTAAAGCTTGATCAAAATAAAACATACCATATCGGAACTGGTCAAAGTTCAGATTCACTAATGTTTGGAAACCGTGAAGGTGTTTTAGATTCTCTTTTTAGTTTTGCTAAAAACAACCCAAATGTAATTTTAGAGTTCAAAACAAAATCAGATAACATCAAGTACTTTTTAGAAAACGATACACCTAAAAATATAATTGTAACCTGGTCTTTAAACACTCAGACTATTATAGAAAATGAAGAACATCTAACGGCATCTTTAGATAAAAGGATCAAAAGTGCTAGAAGACTAGCTAATCGTGGTATTAAAGTTGGTTTTCACTTTCATCCAATAGTTGAATATGAAAACTATTTAGAAGAGTATAATGATGTATATAAAAGATTAATGAAAGAGTTTGAACCTAAAGAAGTTGTACTTGTAAGTTTTGGTACACTAACTTTTATTAAGCCTGTGATTAAGCAGTTAAGAAGTAGAGACTTCAAAACAAAAATCACACAGATTCCCCATGTAGATGCAAGTGGGAAAACATCATATCCGATAGAAACCAAAATAGATATGTTCAGATCAGCATATGGGAGTTTTAAGCCTTGGCAAACAAGAGATAATAAAGTGTTTTTTTATATGTGTATGGAGCCGCATGATCTATGGGATATATGCTTTGGATATAATTATGCTACAAATAATGATTTTGAAAGAGATATGTTAAGTACTTATGCTAAAAAGCTAAATATGCCTTATTTAGTTTAGCAAAGGTGCAGATATCGCATCTATTGATGCTAATCTACTATTTGTATCTATAAGTGATACGACCTTTATCTAACGAATATGGAGTAAGTTCAAGCTTTACTTTGTCTCCTGGTAGGATCTTTATGTAGTGCATACGCATCTTACCTGCGATGTGACATAAAATCACGTGTCCATTATCTAATTCAACACGAAATGTTGCATTAGGTAAAGCCTCAACAATCTTGCCATCTACTTCGATAACATCAGCTTTTGCCATTTTGTTAACCTTTTAAATTTTTGATAAAATTTCAGCTTTACCGTTGATCACTGCAACAGTATGCTCATAGTGTGAACCGTTTAATTTATCGGCACTTATTACATCCCAGCCATTTTCTAAAATAACTTTTTCACTCTGCTTTTGACAGATCATAGGTTCTAAACAAAAAACCATTCCATTTTTTATTTTAGGACCTGATTTTGGACTTCCATGCTCTAAATAGTTTGGAATTTCAGGTTCTTCATGCGGTTTTTTACCAATCCCATGACCACAAAAGTCATACAATGGAACAAATCCGCGTGAACGAATTGCATTTTCCAAAACTACTGAAAGTTCTTTAAACCTCATGCCGTCTTTAATACTTTCAATCCCTTCAAGTAGAGATTCTTCAGCGCAAGCAATCAGTTTTTTATCTGTTTCAGATATCTCACCTACACCAACAGTTATTGCAGCATCACCATACCAACCATCTAATTCAGTACCAATGTCATAACCGATCACATCACCCTCTTGGAGTTTATAATCAGTTGGAATACCATGAATAATTACTGGATTAAGTGAGCAGCAAACACTTGCGGGAAAACCGTAAAGCCCTTTAAAAGATGGTCTCGCGCCTTGGCTTCGTATATAATCTTCAGCCATTGCATCAAGCTCTTGTAAAGAGATCCCTGGTTTAGTGTTCGTTTTTAGTAAGTCTAATGCGCCGGCTACAATCTTGTTAGCGGCGCGAAGTTTTTCTATCTCTTGTGGTTTTTTTAGCGAAATCGCCATGTTTTATAAACCAACCGCACTTAGAGTCTGATATTTACTCATGTAAACCTGAGCCTCTATTTTTCTCATTGTATCAAGTGCAACTTGAACAACGATTAAAACTGCTGTACCACCAAAGAAGAATGGAACACCCATACCTTTTATAATCATAAATGGCAATGTAGCAACAAGTCCTAAATAAAGTGCACCAGTAATAGTTAAATTAGAAGCAGTCACATTTAAGAACTCTTTTGTAGCATCACCTGTACGAATACCAGGTATAAATCCACCTTGTCTTTTTAGGTTGTCTGAGATATCTTTTGCATTAAATGTAATAGACGCATAAAAAAATGCAAAGAAAACAACAAAAACAAAAGTCAAAAAGTTAAAGAAATAACTATTTGGATTTAACAAATCAGCTATAGCAACAATAGTAGGATTAGTACTTGATGATAATACAGTCATTGGGAACATCAAAATAGCAGATGCAAATATAACTGGAATAACACCTGATAAGTTAACCTTAATAGGTATATAGTTCATTACTCTTTTATTTTGATTTTGCATCATAGTTTTTTTAGCATATGTAACTGGTACACGTCTCTCACCAAGCTCAACATAGATAATAATACCTACTGTTGCCATAATAAGAGCAAGTATTGCTAAAATAGTTAAGAAACTCATAGCACCAGTATTTACCATCTCTATACTTTGACCTATTGCAGATGGTATAGCCGAAACAATACCTGCAAAAATAATTAAAGATATACCGTTACCAATACCATTTTGAGTTATTTGTTCACCAATCCACATAAGTAACATTGTACCAGCTAGCATTGATACAGCTGCTATTACAATAAATGTATTATGATCAGCTAATATAGCACTATTTCCGCTTGGACCAGTTAAACTTTGAAGTCCTACACTTACTCCTATAGCTTGAATTAGAGTGATAACAATAGTAGCATAACGAATTATTTGCATATACTTAACCATACCATCACGCTCTTTTTTCATCTGACCTAATGGTGCAAA
>Ga0193951_1000272_pt1 | contig 24216 bp, 23 predicted proteins | sample BB_2_MG_FD_140370 | JGI IMG/M metagenome (GOLD analysis project Ga0193951, IMG submission 140370) | Microbial mat bacterial communities from the Broadkill River, Lewes, Delaware, United States - BB_2_MG | ecosystem: Environmental > Aquatic > Freshwater > River > Microbial mats | place: USA...
GATGACGTTTTAATTTATCAAGGAGTAACTCTAGGTGGTACAAGCCTTGATAAAGGGAAACGTCACCCAACTATTAAATCAAATGTTGTTGTTGGAAGTGGAGCAAAAGTTTTAGGAAATATCACTATTGGTAAAAACTCTAAAATTGGTGCAAACTCTGTAGTTGTTTGTGACGTTCCTAAAAACTCAACTGCTGTTGGAGTTCCTGCGAGAATAATTAAAAAAGATAATAAAAACTGTAAACTTGCACATGGTGATTTACCAGATATCAACAAAGAGATGTTCAAATATCTTCTTGATAGAATTCATGTTCTTGAAGTTGCATTAAAAGAAGAAGATGGTATTGATGTTAGTGTAAAAGATAAAAAATTAGAAGAAGATTACGATAAATTTATTGAAGCGATGAATTCAATTAAGAAAGGCTAGTTTTGACATTTGAGTTAGCAATATTTGGAGTAGTTACAGGTTTTATCTCTGGCTTTTTTGGAGTTGGTGGTGGAATGATATTAGTTCCTATGCTTTTAATGGCAGGATTTGTAATGAAACAGGCAGTTGCTATATCTATTATGCAAATGGTATTTAGCTCTATTTATGGTTCTTTTCTAAATGCTAAAAAGGCAAAAAATGTTGTAAAAGATGGAATCATCATAGGTATTGGTGGTTTTGTTGGAGGATTACAAAGTGGATATATCGTTACAAATGTATCTAATGAATTTTTACAATATCTTTTTTTAGCTATCTTAATCTTTTCAATTGTAAGAATATTTTTCTCACCAGCAGAACATGATTGCGAAAGAAAATCTCAAAATAAACTAGTACTTTTTATTATAGGGTTTTGTATAGGAATTGTAGCTATGAGTATAGGAGTTGGCGGTTCTATTTTATTAACTCCTATTTTAGTGGGATTTTTAAAATATGATTTGAAAGCTGCAACTGCACTTGGTCTATTTTTTGTAATATTTTCTTCAATTGCAGGATTTACTTCTATTTCAATTCATGGTCAAATGCTATTTGTTGAAGGTACTATAGTAGGCTTAGCTTCATTAATTGGAGTATATTTTGGAATTAAAGCAAAACATCTAGTTCATGCAAAATCATATAAAAAATATATTCTTATATTAAATGTTATAATTTTAATTACTATGCTTTATAAGACTTTCTAGTCTTTTAAAGCTTTTTGTTCTCTTAACTTATCTTTTTTACTTTTTCTTTTTCCTTTTATAGGCTCTTTACCTTTTTCTTTTTTCATAATAGTTCCAATAAGTTCAAAACCTTCTATTTGTTCCCTTTGAAGTTTGATATTACATCTTTTTTCAATAAGTTCAAAATGTTGCATATCATCAAAGTCTATGAAAGAAATAGCATCACCTTTTTTGCCAGCCCTACCCGTTCTTCCAATTCTATGAATATAATCAGCACTAGCTCTTGGTAAATCAAAATTTATAACACAAGATATATCATCAATATGTAATCCACGTGCAGCGATATCAGTTGAAAATAAAATATTTATTTTTTTATCTTTAAAATCTTGAAGTGTTTCAATTCTTTCATTTTGCAGTAAATCACCATGGAAAGACTCAGCATTTAATCCATATTTTCTAAATTTAGCAGCAATATTATCACAAGCTCTTTTATTTGCCATAAAAACCAAAACTTGTTTCCAGTTATGCTTTTGTATTAGATTTCTTAAAAGTGGGCTTCTATTAGCTTTATTTACTTCTATAAGCCTTTGATTTATACTTTCAACTGTTGCACGCTCTTCTTCTATAAAAACTTCTATTGCATCATTTGTAATCTTTGAAGCAATATTAAGCATTTTTGGTGGGTAAGTAGCAGAAAAAAGAAGATTTTGTCTTTTTTTTGGTATTGATTTTAAAAGCTCTTCAAGCTCTTCTTCAAAACCAAAATCAAGCATTTTATCTGCTTCATCTAAAACAAAAAACTCAAGATTTGACAAATTTATTTGCTTTTTATCTAAAATATCAAGTAATCTCCCTGTTGTAGCTACAACAATGTCACAACCTTTTTGTATATCTAAAAGTTGCTCACCAATATTTTGTCCACCAATAATACTTACTAATTTTGGTTTTTTAAGAAGATGTTTAGAAAAAATATCAAAACTACTTGCCACTTGAAGAGCTAGTTCTCTCGTTGGAGTCAAAACTAAAACTCTAATTTTTGATTTTCCTTCATAATTTTGTTTTGCAAAGAAATCTAAAATAGGTAATACAAAACTTGCTGTCTTTCCACTACCTGTTTGTGCTTTTGCCATAATATCTTTTTTCTCTAAAACCAGTGGGATTACTTTTTCTTGTATGATTGTTGGAATTTTATAATTATTTTCAAGTAAAGATTGGTTTATTTGAGATAGAAGATTTAGTTTTGAAAATGGCATATAGAAAAGTCCTTGGTTTGTTTATATTTATTTGTTGCTATTTTATGATTATTTGCCTTTATTAAAAGCATGCTCATAATTATTTATTTCAAATTTTAAAAGGTAAGCCTATTTCTTAAATTTATATAAATATTGTAAAATATGATATGAAAAAAAAGATATTAAACAAATTAGAAAAACTAATACTAAATGATGGTTATTATAATACTTATATAGATGAAGTAAAATTATATAAAATGAGTGAAAAGACTAATTTATATAACGTAATGTTCGAAAACTGGATACTCTTTACTTTTCAAGGTAAAAAAGAAATGAAACTAAATCAAATACTTTTAGAATATACTCATGAAAACTATCTTGTAGCATCATCAACTTTACCCATAGAGTGTGAAACTTTTGCTTCAAAAGAAGAACCTTTTTTTGGTATGGTTATATCTTTTGATTTAAATATTATCTATCAATTACTAGATGAAATATCTATAGAAAAACCCTTAAATAAAAAATATTCTAATATAGGTACATTTTCAGATAAGATAAGCCAAGAAATAGAAGATATACTTTATAGAGTAGTAAAAATAGTTGATAAAAGAGAAGACTCAAAAATTCTTGGAAAAGCTTTAATAAAAGAGCTTTTATATAGGGTACTACAAGGTGAGAACTCTCATTTTTTACATAATCTTATAAATAAATCTAGTAATGAAGCAAAAATATCAAGAAGCTTAAAACTAATACATACAAATTTTGAAAAGCCTTACACGATTGAAGAACTTGCAAGAAAAGAGGATATGAGTATAGCTTCATTTCATAATCATTTTAAAAAAATCACGGCACACTCTCCTCATCAATACATAAAAAAAATACGATTAAATAAAGCAGAAAATTTAATAAGTCAAAATAATTTAAATGTAAATGAAGTTGCAATTAAAGTTGGCTATGAAAATGCATCTCAATTTAGTAAAGAATTTAAAAAATATTTTGGTTATCCTCCCAAAGAGGCAAAAACCTCTTTAAAAGAATACTTTTTATAATTTTTCTAAAAATTTTTGGTATCTTAAAATATCATTTTTAATATCTGGATTTTTCATCACATCAAAACATGAAAATGATTCTAATATTTCACATCCACAAAATTTATATGTTGTAGTAATAGCAATAAATGCATCATCCACACTTTTTCCATTATATAATATTTGATTGCTATCATTAAAACACTCTTTTGGTGCATTCCAAGAAAGAGATAATACAAATTTTTTGCCATACATTTCTCCACCTGTACCATATTGTTTTGATTTATCTGTTGTATTTCTTCCATCTGTTTTTATTAACTTTTGTTGTTCAAGTCCACTATTAAAAACTTCATCTATATATTTTTTATGTGTCCAAGGAGTGCCAAACCAAAAAACTGGACTTTGAGTTATGATTATATCAGCCCATACGTGTTTATCAACCTCTTCTAGTACATCATAACCTTTATCAATTATACTAGTTTTTACACTATAACCTTTTAACTCTAATTTTGTTTTAGCAAGTTGCGTCAAAGTATTATTTAATTTTCCTTTTGAATACTCTTTATAAGACTGATGGGCATTTATTATAAGTACATTTTTCATAATCATCCTTTTTTAAATTTCTTAAATTATAAGATTTCTAAAAAATATAAGGAATGGAATAATCTATAAGTTTTGTGTCATTTTCTATAAATTTTGTTCTCTAAAAACTAAAGGAGTAATTTTATATTCTTTTTTAAACTGAATTATAAACCAAGATACACTTGAATATCCACATGAAGTTGCTATTTGAGATACACTTTTTTGAGTATTTTTAAGTAGTGTAACAGCAAAAGAGAGTCTTCTCTCATCTAACCATTCTTTAGGATTTTGATTGTAAAGTCTATTTACCTCTTTTCTTAAAGCTTTTGAGTTAAGCCTTGTAAGTTTACACATATCATCAATATTATTAATAATATCAAGATTCTCTTCTAAGATATATTTTATTCGTGAAGATTTAGTTTGTGCTATTTTATTTAAAAAAGCAGTAAATTTTTCTTTTTCTTTTGAAAGCGAATATAAAAAAATTTCATCAAGTTTTAACTTTACTAAATCAAGACTATTATTTATATTTGTTAAAAAATATTGATTTATTGTTTGAACACAACTATTTATAAAATCATCTCTTTTAAAAGATAAAATTCCATTTTGTTCGAGTGTATCAATAGTAATATTGTATCTTTTTATAAAATTAAAAACATATTCATCATCAAAATATATCAATATAGCTTCAAAGTTATTTCTATCTCCAAGAACTTCACCCATAAAATAGTTACCTTGAGATAAAAATAGTATATCACTTATATCTATATTTATATCAGCATCTTCAAGATGTAAGGTTTTTCCTCCACTTACTAATAAAATAGCTAAGTGCATACTGTTTCTTAAAGAAATTTTATCTTTTTTGTATTTTGATGATTTTGCTACGATAACACTATCATCATATATTATTTGATATAGATCTTTATTTTCAAAGATGTAATTAGGCAAGGTAATAATCATGATGAATTATACTTTTATTTAGATAAAATATTTACTTTTATATTATTATTTATCATCATAAAATACCTCTTTTGCAGCAAATAAACCATTTAAAGCACAAGGGAAACCTCCATAAACTGCCATTTGCATAATCACTTCTACTATCTCTTCTTTTGTACAACCTACATTTAGTCCTGCATGAATATGAACTTTTAGTTGTGCTGATGCATTTCCCATAACTGTAAGTGCTGCTATTGTTGCAATCTCTCTTGATTTTAAATCGAGATTTTCTCTTGTGTAAATGTCTCCAAAAGGAAACTCAATAAGCAAATCTGCAAACTCTGGGGCAATATCTTTTAATGACTTAATTACCTTTTCCCCTGCACTGCCATCTACTTCTTTTAACTTTTCCCAACCTTTATTAAATCTATCTGATTTCATAATAATCCTTTATTTTATTTAACAGATTATAAATCAATCAAAGAGATAAAAGTATAAGAAAAAGGTCTTATTTTATAAGTTTTGTTCCAAATAAATAGAAAAGGCAGTTTTATGATATTTTTTAAAACCAATACTGAGGATAAGATTTATCTTTATGTAAATTATTATAAAACAAGGCTATTACTACTAGTACAATTGAACCAACTAAACTAGGAAAAATTAAATAATCCCAATTTGCTCCTAATAGAAAAACAATCAAAGGATTAGAACCAGCTGGTGGATGAACAGTTCTTGTATAAATCATTACAGATATAGCTGTTGCTAGAGCTAGTGCCATACTCCAATATTCATTTCCAAAAATATGTAAAAATGATAATCCAATAAATGTAGACAAGAAATGCCCAAATATAACGTTTCGAGGTTGAGAAAATGGACTTTTAGGAAACCCAAACAGTAAAACACAACTTGCACCAAATGATCCCATAACTAATAAATTATTAAAAGATTCTGTCAAATATCCAATAATGAAAATAGCTATAAATCCGCCAAACCAAGTAAAGATCATTTCTTTAAAGTCTGATTTTAAAGGTAGGGAATCACCCTGTCCTTTAAATTTTTTAAAATAGTTCATTTTTTTCCTTTTATTATTCAACCAAACGATTGTTTGTTAAATTTAACAAAAAAAATATTAGATTAAACTAATAATTTTTTTTCCTGTTTTTAGATAATTTTCATTAGAATCATATAAATTCATCATCATTATCTCACCTTGGAGTGAAGCTACAAAACCTTTGGATAATGCTTTTGCTTCAATATCTTCATATTTATCTTTTAGAATATACATCAATGCATTTTCCCAAGATAAAAAATATGATTTTATTTCATCTTTAAATATGACATTTTCACTTGAAAGTTCCAGTGCTAAATTACCAAATAAACAACCACCTACACTATTTAAAAAGTATTCATCAATTTTTTTTATAAAAAGCTCAATTTTTTCTTTTGATGTTAAATCATTTTTATATGCAATACAAAAAATATTCTCTTCAAAATAATTACGAATATATTTTAAAGACTCTAGTCCTATTTCATCTTTACTTTTAAAATGATGATAAATACTCCCTTTTATAAGGCCACAAGCATCTGCTATATTTGACATAGAAGTGTTGTAATAACCTTTGTCTTTAAAAAGTTTAATTGATTCTTTTAAAATTTCTTCTTTTGATGTTTTTTTGATTGCCATTTTATTTTCCCAAACGTACGTTTGATAAAATATTAGCCTAATATTTATTTTAAGTCAATATTTTGTTTGCATTAATACTTCAATTCAGATAGACTGAAATTACAAACGCGTATTACAAACACTACAAAACTCGCTTTTCAGACTTAATACACCGTTAACAAAGCAAAACAAAAATAATCAGACCTATCTTCGGACTAATACTTCGTCCATAAAGTCATACTTATTGAATCTTTAAAAGGAAATCAAAAGATGAATAAAATAAACAATAATAATGGCTGAATTCATAGTTGAGTATCCCTACGTTTTAGCACTATTTATTTTTTTAGCAAGAGTTGCTGATGTTTCTTTAGGAACATTTAGAACTATTGTTATATTTCGTGGTTACAAAATACTAGCTTCTGCTATAGGTTTTGTTGAAATAATTATTTGGCTAATTGCAGCTGGACAGGTTTTCAAAAATCTTGACCAATGGCAACTTGCATTTGCATATTCAGCTGGATTTGCCACAGGCATTTATGTTGGTATGTGGATTGAAAATCATTTTGCAATTGGTAAAGAACTTATTCGTTGTATTTCATTTAATAAAGATATTTTAGCAGGAAAACTTCGAGCAGAAGGTTTTAAAGTAGTTTCTTTAGATGGGAATATGGGTATAGATAAAGCTGTTGAAGTTTTATTTATTGTTGAAAAAAGACGAAATATTCCAAAACTTATTAAGTTGATTAATGAACTTGATCAAAATGCCGTTTATACAGTATCTGATTTAAAAAGTGTCTATGAAGGACAAGAATTTTTAGTTCAAAATAGCTTATGGAATATGAGAAAAATTAGATAATAAATTAATCAAAGGAGATTTAAATATGTACAATTTTAAAATTGGAGTTATTGGAACTTCAAAAAAAACTGATGAAAGAAGACTTCCTATTCATCCAAAGCATTTAAGTAGAATCCCACAAGTTTTAAGACAGCAACTAGTATTTGAGGAAGGATACGGAAAACCATTTGGTATAAGTGATGATGAAATTGCTTCTTTAAGTGGGGGAATAGATACAAGACATAATCTTTTAGCAAAAATAGGTACTGTAATAATAAATAAACCTGTATTATTAGATTTAGAAGAACTTAAGATTGGTGGTATCCTTTGGGGATATGTGCATTGTGTTCAACAACAAGATATAACACAAGCTGCAATCAATAGAAAGCAAACGTTAATCGCCTTTGAAGATATGTTTGTTTGGTCACCAGATGGTCAAATAGGAAGACATACTTTTTATAAAAATAATGAAATGGCAGGATATTGTGCAGTTTTACATGCACTACAATTAAAAGGTATTGATGGACATTATGGAAATCAAAGAAAAACTGTCATTTTTGGTTTTGGAGCAGTTAGTCGTGGTGCGATATATGCTCTAAAAGCCCATGGTTTTAGAGATATTACTATTTGTATACAAAGACCTGACCACGAAGTTAGAGAAGAAGTACTTGATTGTCATTATGTAAGAATTCAAGAAGGTAAAAATGCAGAACCTCGTATGGTAGTAATAGAACATGACGGTTCAGTCAAACCACTATCACAACTTATTAGTGAAGCTGATATTATAGTAAATGGAGTTTATCAAGATACATCAAATCCTACAGAATTTGTTATTAAAGAAGAAAGTTCTTGTCTTAAACCTGATAGTTTAATCATAGATGTTAGTTGTGATGAGGGTATGGGATTTTTCTTTGCAAAACCAACAACCTTTAAAAAACCTATATTTAAATATGAAACTGTAGATTATTATGCAGTTGACCATACGCCAAGTTATCTTTGGGAAAGTGCCACTCGCTCTATCTCTGCTGCTTTAATTATATATTTACAAACAGTATTAAAAGGAAGAGATGCTTGGAGTAAAGATGAAACTATAAAAAGAGCCATAAATATAGACTCAGGTAAAATTATAAATAAATTAATTCTATCATTTCAAAATAGAGAAATTAAATATCCCCATGAAGTAATTAGACAAGAAAATAAAACTGCTTAGTTTTTGTATAAATAGCTTGGTTCAAAATCAGGCTATTTATTTTTTAATAAATAAGCTAGTTCTCCACCATTTTTATAAAACTCTACCTCAGCTTTTGTATCAAGTCTACAATTAACAGTAATATTTCTTATTTGTTCATCTTTTTTTATCTCTATGTCTAATTCTTCTTTTAAAGTGATTTCATCTAATTTTATAGAAATAATTTCATCACCTTTTAAACGTAAATAATCAATATCATCATCAATAAATTCTAAAGGTAAAACTCCCATTTTTATTAAATCAATCCTATGTTTTTTATCAAAGTTTTTTGCAATTATAGCTTTAACTCCTAAAGAAGCTATTGCTTTTGCTGACCAATAACTTCTCTCCCCAATTCCATATTGGCTACCTGCAAATATTACTAATGGTGTATTTTGTTCTTTCATTCTTTTTGAAAAATCATATATAGAAACTATCTCATCTTTTTCAAAATCTTTTGTATATCCACCCTCTTTTTCTGGTAATATTTTATTTTTCAATTTTATATTTGATAGTGTTGCAGTTGTCATAAACTCACTATTCCCTCTTCTACTCTCATATGAATCAAATTCATCCGGATGTAAACCTTTTGACTTTAAATATTGAGCAGATGCAGTATATGAAACAATATGACCTAAAGGAGAAATATATTCACTTGAAATATCATTTCCCAATAGTGCTAATATTTTTGCATCTACAATATCTATTTTTTCATAATTTATATCATCATAAAATTCTGAGGGTTGAATATAAGTTGAGTTTTCATCCCAATTATAAGTTATGCCTTTTTCATATTTTAATTCTTGCCAAGATTTATTACCTTTGAATATATTTTTATATAAATCTTGATACATAGTAAAATCAATTTTTGCTAAATATTCATTTACTTCAATCATACTTGGCCAAATATCACTTAAATAAATATCTTGAGATAAACTATCTTTTGTGATATCAAAGTTCATATTACCTTTGATACTATATGCTATTACTAAAGCTGGAGACATTTGCCAATTTGATTTTATTTTAGAATCAATTTTTTCTTCAAAATTTTTATATGATGAACTTACACTTGATACATCTAACATAAATTTATCTATATCTAAACTAACCCTTTCAACTAAAATTTCAGAATCTAATAAATAAAAACCAAGTTTTTCTAGATACTTTAATAAATCTAATCTTTTTAAATATTCTAATTCAATATAAGAGTTAATCGTTAATAACTTCTTAATATTAGTATTTATACTAAGTCCCATTTCATATGCTTTTTTTGCTAAAAGTCCTGCTTGTATCAATAATGTAGGATTTAAAATTTTATTACCTGATGATATATTTGCTAGAACTATGTCATTATCATTTATAAAATGCCCTTTTTTAAAGTTTTGAAGTTTACTTTGTATTTGATTTATTGGAAATTTATTTTCTACTCTTTTTGGACCTGAGACTATTGGTTTTACTAAAGATAAATCAAGTTCTAAATACTCATCATAATCTAATACGGATGTATTATAAATTTCTTGCTTAGTAAAATATTCTTTAATAAAACTAGCATCAACTCCTCTTGTTTTTTCAACATAAGAGATTGTATTTTCATCTATACCAAAATATCCGCAAATAATTTCAAATTTTGAATCAAATTTTGATAGATCAATTCTATCTTCAACTGTAATATTTTTCAAGCCACTTCCATAAAACTCTACTATTTTTCCTTTTGTTTTATGCTCTTTTAAAATATTACCTAAAGAAAATACAATATCATCAATGCTCACACCTTGAGATATACTTCCTAATATCTCTATTCCAATTACTTTTGGAAAATTTAAAGATATTGTTGAACCAAATAGTGCTGCTTCCATTTCTATTTCATCCACTTTTAAACCTAACACTCCAAGTGCATTAATTGTATTCATTGAAGAGTCTATTGTTATTATTGTTTCTGGATATAAATAGTTTTTATTTTCTATCGAAGTGAGATTAATCATTGTTGATAAATACTCTAAGTTTATTAAAGGAAGTTTCTCTATATTTGGAGGAATAAGTGAAAAGTTTTCAAATTCATTTGAACACCACTTTATAAATTCATATCTTTCTTTGTTCTTTTCCATATCTTTTGAATTATTAATTACTAAATCAAACATAATCTTTGGATTTATAGATTTTGCATCCTCTTCTTTTTTTACTAAAGTATCTCGAATTGAAGCTAAATCTACTAAAGTTGAAATTGCATTAAAATCTTCAACTATTACTCTTGATGGATAGAACTTTATCTCTTTTAAATTATTCTTACTAATAAAAACATCTATAATATTTTCAATTTCTTCTTCTTTTGCATTCCTAATGTTAGTTTCTAAAAAGATTTTCAAAGAATTTGGCAATTTTTTCAAAAGTGGATATTTTTCAAAAACCTTTTTTAAATCACAGTAATAATAGGTATTTTCAGCAAATACAAAACTATTTATAAATCTATTCAATCTTTTCCTTTAATAAAGTTCCTAAATAAGAAAATATCAAAATAATCTTTAATAAGATATTATGAAATCTATCCTATAATATCTGCTTCAAAATTTTAAAGGCAAAATAATGACAGATACTATAAAAATTTTTAATGCTAAAGAAAACAATTTAAAAAATATTAACTTAGAAATACCAAAAAATAAGCTTATTGTATTTACAGGACTATCAGGTTCTGGTAAATCAACACTTGCATTTGACACACTATATGCAGAGGGTCAGAGAAGATATATTGAATCTCTTTCTGCATATGCTAGACAGTTCTTAGATAAGATTGGAAAACCAGATGTTGAAAGAATTGAAGGTCTAACTCCAGCAATTGCAATTGATCAAAAAACTACTTCTAAAAATCCACGTTCAACTGTTGGAACTATTACTGAAGTTTACGATTATTTTAGACTTTTATATGCAAGAGTTGGGAAACAACATTGTCACCAATGTGGAGAACCAATTTCACAAATGAGTGCAAGCGATGTAATTGATCAAGTTTTAAAATTACCAAATGAAGCAAAAATAGTAATAACTGCCCCACTAATAAATAGAAAAAAAGGAAGCTTTGCTGACTTATTAGAAAGTCTTAGAGCAAAAGGTTATGTAAGAGCTATGATTGATGGAGTAATGGCTAGACTTGATGAAGAAATAGAGCTTGAAAAAAATAAAATGCACACTATTAAAGTAGTAATTGATAGGGTTGTAGTAAAAGAAGAAAACAAAGATAGAATCGCACAAGATGTTGAAAAAGGACTAAAAGAGAGTTTTGGAGAACTTGAAATTGAAGTTTTAAACCATGAAGAAGTTGGATGCGAAAAACATATTCATTATTCTGAACACATGGCTTGTTTCTCTTGTAAAATTTCTTTTGAACCACTAGAACCTTTATCATTCTCTTTTAACTCACCAAAAGGTGCTTGTAGTTCTTGTGATGGTTTAGGAATTAGATATGCTCTTGATATGAAAAAAGTAATAAATGAAGAGTTACCTATTGAAGAAGGTGCAATAAAAGTTATCTATGGATTTAACAAAGGCTTTTATTTCAAAATGCTTGTTGCTTTTTGTGAAGCATCTGGAATTGATATTACAATTCCTTTTAAAGACCTTGAAGAACATCAAAGAAAAGCTATTTTACATGGAAGTGCAGAAGAAGCTACTTTCTTATGGAAAAGACACAAACTTACAAGAAAATGGGAAGGTATTGTAAAAATTGCCTATGATATGATAAAAGATGAAAAAGAAATGAGTGAATACATGACTGAAAAGAAATGTGACTCTTGTAATGGTAATAGATTAAAACCCTCATCTCAAAGTGTATTTGTAGCAAATAAAACCATCTCAGATTTATTAAATGTTCCTATTGAAGAAGCACATGCCTTTTTCCAAGATGAAAAAAACTTTGAATATTTTAATGACCAAAATCAAATGATTTCAAAACCAATTTTAAAAGAAATAAAAGAGAGAATTTTCTTTTTATATGATGTTGGGTTAGGATATATAACTTTAGGAAGAGATGCAAGAACTATTTCAGGTGGGGAAGCTCAAAGAATTAGAGTTGCTTCACAAATAGGTTCAGGGCTTACAGGAGTTATGTATGTACTTGATGAACCTTCAATTGGTTTACATGAAAGAGATACAAGTAAATTAATCAAAACACTAAGAGCTTTACAAGAAAAAGGTAATACAGTAATTGTAGTTGAGCATGATAAAGAAACAATTCAAGCTGCTGATTTTATAGTTGATATTGGGCCAAATGCAGGTAAATATGGTGGAGAAATTGTTTTTGCAGGAACTTTAAAACAAATGAACAAAGCAAAAACGCTAACTGCAAAATATATTACTGGTGCAAAAAAAATAGATTATGTTCATAATAGACCTCAAGAAGAATTTATAGAAATCAAAAATGTAAATATTAATAATATTAAAAATCTTGATGTAAAAATTCCACTTAAAAATCTATGTGCTATAACAGGAGTTTCAGGAAGTGGAAAATCTTCACTTATTTTACAGACCCTACTTCCAGTTGCTAAAGAACTTTTAAATCATGCTAGAAAAGTAAAAAAAGTAGATGGCGTTGAAATTGAAGGTTTAGAAAAACTTGATAAAGTTATCTATCTTGATCAATCACCTATAGGAAGAACACCAAGATCAAACCCAGCAACCTATACAGGACTCATGGACGAACTTAGAAATTTATTTGCTCAGACAAAAGAAGCAAATCTTCGAGGTTATAAAATTGGAAGATTCTCTTTTAATGTAAAAGGTGGAAGATGTGAAAAATGTCAAGGTGAAGGTGAAATAAAAATCGAAATGCACTTCTTACCAGATATTATGGTTAAATGTGATGATTGTCATGGTAAAAGATATAATGCACAAACTTTAGAGATTTTATATAAAGGTAAAAATATATCTGATGTATTAAATATGAGTGTTGATGAAGCATTAGAATTCTTTATTAAAATTCCAAAAATCCATGCAAAACTTCAAACACTTAGTGATGTAGGACTTGGATATATTACACTAGGTCAAAATGCTGTAACACTAAGTGGTGGAGAAGCTCAAAGAATTAAATTATCTAAAGAATTAAGCAAAAAAGATACGGGAAATACTCTTTATGTACTTGATGAACCTACAACAGGACTTCACTTTGCAGACGTTGATAGACTTACTAAAGTATTGCATCACTTAGTTGACTTAGGAAACTCTGTTTTAGTAATTGAGCATAACTTAGATGTTATTAAAAACTCTGATTGGGTTATAGATATGGGTCCTGAAGGCGGAAATAAAGGTGGAATGTTAGTTGATGAAGGAACACCTGAATATTTAGCTTCCAATCATAAAAACTCTGGTTCACATACAGGATATTATTTAGATATTGAGATTAATTCTTAATGTATGATAAAACAATTTTTACACAATCAAAAGCTATAAATAGATTTATTTTTGCAGTTGAAAATGAAATGTATGTTGAAGCCCATGAACTACTTGAAGATGATTGGAACCTTTATAAAAAACAGGGGCAAAAAAATAAAGCTCTCGTTTTAAAAGGATTAATAAATGGTGCAACAGCTCTCGCTCTTTATCATATAAAAAAAAGACCTGCTGGCTACCAAAAAGTTTGGCCCGTATTTCTAAAGTATCTTCCACTTTTAGATGATATTGAGATAGAAGACAAAAATAAATTTTATGAAGCAAAAAATTTGCTAATAGAAAAAAATAGTTTTATAGTAAAAACTAATTAAACTTTGGCTACTATTAAGCTAATATTTAGAAAGGTTGAATTTGACATATAAAAATTTCTATATTTTTTTTATTTTAATATTATCTTTAAATCTTTATGCAAATGAGTATGACGATACTGATTATATAAAATTATCACCATCTGAAGAAAACTTTTTAAAAAACACAAATATAAAAGCAATTACTTCTGTAACTTGGGCACCTATAAATATGCGTGGAGAAAAAGACGAATTAACAGGAATTGCTGTTGATTTTTGGAATTTAATAAAAAGAAGAGCTCATATTCAATCTACAACAAAAATAGCAAAAGATTGGAATGAAGTAATCAACTCCATAGAAGATAGAAGTGCAGATATAACTCTTGGAACTTCATTTGATCAAGATAAACTAAATTATGCATATTTTTCAAGTTCTTATATCTCTTTTCCAATTGCATTCGCTACTCTTTATGACAAAAGATTTATTCCAGATGGTTCATTTTTAGAAGGTAAAAAAGTAGCAGTTGGAGAGAACTATAGCTCTTATAATATAATGAAACATGCATATCCAAAAATAGACTTTGTTCTTGTGAAAAATACAAGCGAAGCTTTAAAACTTTTAAGTGCAGGGAAAGTTGAGGCCGTAATAGATATATTACCAGTAATCGCTCATTTGATTTCTAAAAATGGATATTATAATCTTAAAATATCAGGAACTAGTGAACATAAAGTTAATATTACATTTATGGTTAGAAATGATTATAAAGATCTGTTAAATATTATAAATAAACATATTGCGCAATTAACTCCTGAAGATAAAAATCATATTATTAAAGAGTGGCTAACTGTAAAATTTGATAAAAGATTTATTGATTATGAATATTTAATTCAATTTTTAATTTTATTAGCTTTAATCATATTATTTTATACATTTAAACAAAAAGATTTAAAAAAATATAATGAACAGTTAAAATATTTATCAACTACAGACACTTTAACAGGCCTTTATAATAGAAGAAAAATTGATGAAATATTAAATGAAATTAAAAATAAAAAATATTCTTTAATCATTTTAGATGTTGATAAATTTAAAGACATAAATGATGTTCATGGGCATTTAGTTGGAGATAAAGTTTTAATTAGATTAGCACAGTTATTAAGATCAAATATTAATGTAAATGATGAAATTGGTAGATGGGGTGGAGAAGAATTCCTAATTATTTGTAAAAATACAAGTGAAGATGAAGCTTCTGTGATGGCCCAGAGACTAAGAAATATATTTGAAAGAGAAAACTTTAATATAGATAGAAAAGTTACTGCTTCATTTGGAATTTGTGAAGCAAAAAAAGAGTTTACATTAAAAGATATATTAGCTCAAGCCGATATGGCACTTTACAGAGCTAAACAAGAGGGAAGAAATCAAGTTATAAAAGCATCGCAATTATAATCTTCTTCCTATGAAGCGTTATTTAAACTCATTAAATATGATTTTAATCTCATCATCTCTTCTGTAGGATATTGGTTTTCAATATTTCCTCTAGTTGCTTTTACATAAAAATCTTTCGAAGAATCGTTATATCCAAAATTAGTATTAGTTAAAACCACTTCATATTTAGAATTAGAAGTTGATGATTGAATTTTTTTTGCTTCTGAAACCTCTTTTTGTGATTGAATAGCTTCTTGTTGAATTTGTTTTAATTGATCTTTTTGACCTATTTTTGCACTTTTATTAGATTCTTGTATTTTCTGAATTTCTAAAGATCGATTATCTGCAAATTGATCAATTTTTGGTACTAATCCATATTCCATAATAAACTCCTTTATAAATTATTAGTTTGTTTTAGTAATTATACATCAAATAATAAGTTTTTGTCAAAAAAATTTATTTATTAAGTTTATTTTGATATTATTAGCTATAAATTTTACAAAATTCAAAGGAGTTTTTATTGGAAGACAGTTCCCCGAGGTGCAATTTACCTAAAGGTGAGGTAAAATGGAAATTTTAATCTTACTATTTGTTGCGGTTATCGGTATATCGTTTTTATGTTCTGTTTTAGAATCTATTCTATTATCTACGAACATCTCATATATTTCTGTATTGGAAAAAAATAATCCAACTGCTGGAAAACTACTCAAAAAGTTGAAAAGTGATATTGATAAATCTATCGCTTCAATCTTAATTCTAAATACTGTTGCTAATACATTAGGTGCAACTGCTATTGGAGTACAAGCTCAAAATGTTTTTAAAGGTGATGCCTCTTTAGTTATGGTAATTTCTATTATTTTAACTTTTATGATTCTATTTTTTGCAGAAATAATCCCTAAAACAATTGGTGCAGTTTATTGGAAACAATTAGCTCCTATGGCAGCTAGAATCATCAACTTTTTTATTTTCGTAACATATCCATTAATTATTGTAACTCAGTTTGTTACAAAAAAGATTGGAAAAGAAAATAATGATACAATATCTAGAGAGGAGTTAATTCACTCTACTTTATTAAGTGAAGAAGAAGGGATTATCGGAGATTTAGAGTCTGATATTATAGAAAATACTTTAAGTTTAAATAATATTAAAATTAAAGATATTTTAACTCCTAGATCTGTTATGTACGCTATTGAAAAAGGTGCATCTATAAAAGATGTTTTAGAAGATAAAAGAACTTTTAAATTTTCAAGAGTACCTGTATATGATGGAACTGTAGATAATGTAGTTGGAATTATCCTAACTAAAAAATTATTTAAGCAAGCAATTAAAGATCCTGAAGTTGATATTCAAACTATAATGAAACCAGTGTTTTCATTACATGAAAATATACCAGTTTCAAAAGCTTTAAATATGTTTATACAAAAAAAAGAGCATATGTTTATGGTTCATGATTCTTATGATCAAACAGAAGGTATTGTTACCTTAGAAGATTGTATTGAGACATTACTTGGTCTTGAAATAATGGATGAATCAGATACTACAGCAGATATGAGAAAACTTGCATTGAATAAAATGAAAGCTAAAAGAAAAGAAAAAGAGAAGGAAGTAAAATGAGTTTAAAAAACACTATGATTAGTATTTTTGTAATAGTTATTATTGCCTTATTACTAAGTGATAGCAAAGAGAAAGAGTATGCACATTGGGGTTATGATGAAGATTTAGGTCCAAAAAACTGGGCTGAACTTGATGAAAGATTTGCAATTTGTGAGCAAGGATTAAATCAATCTCCAATTAATATTACAAGTCCAATTGATGCACAATTATCTCCACTATTATTCCAAGGAGATGCAAAAGCAACAACTTTTGTAAATAATGGACACACTTTACAAGTAAACTTTGCAAATGGAAGCTATCTAACTATTAATAATAAAAAATATAGTTTAAAACAAATACATTTTCATACACCAAGTGAAAATCAAATTGATGGAAAATCTTATCCTATGGAAGCTCACTTAGTTCATGCTGATTCTTATAATAATTTAGCAGTAGTAAGTGTTATGTTTGAAGAGAGTGAAGATAATATTGTTTTAAATAAATTATTAAGAAACCTACCTGAAGAAAATGATGAAACTCAAACGATAAAATCAGAAGTATTTGGATATGAAATTCTTCCTTCATTAAGAGAATATTATACATTTAACGGTTCATTAACAACTCCTCCTTGTACAGAGGGTGTTAGATGGATTGTATTAAAAACTCCAGTTGAAATTTCAAAAAGTCAATTAGAAGACTTCAAAAATGTTATGCCAAAAAATAACAGACCAATTCAAGATATTAACGCTAGATATATCTTAGACTAAAAATAAAAATATATAGATTTTTCTATATATTTTTTTATCTCAATTAAATTTCTGATTATTCCAAAACCTTCTACCTCTTTACTATTTTTTTTATGTTATAATTTTTTAAATTATTATAGGAGAAAATTTATGGGACTACTATCTTTTGCAATTGATGCAGGAAAAAAATTACTTGGCTTAGGAAATGATGAAGAGAATATCAAAAAAGAGATTCTTGAAAATAATTCAACTATGCCAATTGATAACTTAGATGTGAAGATTGAAGGTGATAAGATTGTTTTATCAGGTGATGCAGATGCAGAAACAAAAGCTAAAGCTGCTTTAATTGCAGGTAATGTAAAAGGTATTTCAGAAGTTACTTTTGAAGGTGTAAGTGCAGAAGAAGAGTATTATGAAATCCAAGCTGGAGATAATCTTTCAAAAGTTTCTAAAAAATTCTATGGAAACCCAAATCATTACAATGCCATTTTTAAAGCAAACAAAGAAGTAATCAAAGATATGGATTTAATTTATCCAGGTCAAAAAATTAGAATTCCAAAAATATAAGGATTTAAAATGAATATTTTAAATACTATTTTAGAATCTGGTTTAAACGAAAATATTGTTAATTCATTAGCCTCAAAAACTGGAATTGATCCCACATCAATACAAGGTTTAGTTCAAGACTTGGCACCACAACTATTAAATGGCGCAAAAGCAAATTTAGCAAGTGAAAATGATTCATCTGATTTAATCAATATGATTTCAAATACAGATTTAGATTCATTAGCACAAAATCCAAATGAATTAGAAAATATGGATACATCAAATATGCTAGGGCAACTTTTTTCATCATTAAATGAAAATGAAAGTGATGTAGCAAATGCGATGAGTGCAAAAAGTGGAATTGATGTTTCTTCGATTTCATCATTATTACCTATGCTAGCACCACTTATTATGGGTGCGTTAAATAAACAAACAAATTTAAGTTCAGCAGATACATCAAATACAAATGATTTAACTTCAATGTTAACTAATTTTATTGACCAAGATAATGATGGTTCTGTTGTTGATGATTTAGTAGGAATGGCAAAAAAGTTCTTTTAAATAAGAATATTTTAAATTACTATTAAATAAAATGAATGTATATTTTATTATAAGGGAAAAAAATGACAATTAAACTAAGAAAAAGTGATGCAAAAGAACCATTTACATTTATTTTTGTAAATGCAGAAGGTAAGACTGTTGTTAAAAGCGAAAACTATGCTCAAAAAGCAAGTGCTAAAAATGGTATTGAATCTGTAAAGAAAAATTGTCAAGAAGATTCTAGATATGAATTAAAAGAATCATCAAATGGTAAAGCATTTTTCAACATCAAATCGACTAACGGACAAATTGTTGGAACAAGTGCTTTATTTGATACAGAAGCTGATAGAACTGCTGCAATTGCAGAATTAAAAGCGGATAGTACAAGTGCTGAAATTATAGAAGAATAATAATTCTTTTTATAAGCTGTAAAAAGTGGATGTCTTTTAAGACATTCACTTTTTTTTTGTTATAATCTCTCATACATTACAAATAAAAGGTCTATTATGAATAGCACAATTGATTACGAAAAATTAAAACTATTTTATATTGGAAAAGAAAAAGTTGATGAAAATAATTCTATTCCATTAGTTTATAAAAATAAAGATCTAAGAACACACGCTGCAATCATTGGAATGACAGGGAGTGGTAAAACTGGACTTGGAATATCGCTTTTAGAAGAAGCTGCTATTGATAATATACCTTCAATTATTATTGACCCAAAAGGTGATATGGGGAATCTACTTTTAACTTTTCCAGAACTAAAAGGAACTGATTTTGAACCTTGGATTGAAGAACAAGATGCAATAAACAATGGTTTAACATTAAAAGAGCAAGCACAAAAAACAGCTGATTTATGGAAAAATGGAATTGAAGGTGATTTTCAAAGTCCACAAAGAATACAAAAACTAAAAGAAAGTGCTGATTATACTATATATACTCCAGGAAGCACTGCGGGAGTTCAAATCTCAATATTGTCATCATTTAAAGCCCCATCAAAAGAAGTATTAGAAGATAATGATTTATTAGTTTCACTTGTGAATTCAACTGTTTCATCTATTCTTTCATTAATAGATGAGAAAAGTGATTCTTCATCAAAAGAATCTATCTTAATCTCTTCAATTTTTATGAATTATTACTCTTCAGGAAAAGATTTAACACTTGAAGAGTTGATTTCACTAATTGTGACTCCTCCTTTTGCAAAGGTTGGAATTTTTGATTTAGAAACATTTTTCAAGCAAGATGATAGACTAAAACTAGCTCTTAAATTAAATACAATTATCGCAAATCCTGCTTTTAAATCTTGGATTGAAGGTGAGCCTTTAGAAATATCAAATCTATTATATGATGAAAATGGGAAAGCTAAAGTTTCAATTTTTTCAATTGCTCATCTAAATGATTCCCAAAGAATGTTTTTTGTTTCACTTCTATTAAATCAAATGGTTTCTTGGATGAGAAGACAAGAAGGTACTTCATCACTTAAAGCCCTACTATATATGGATGAGATATTTGGATATTTCCCACCAAGTGCAAATCCTCCATCAAAACAACCAATGCTTACACTTTTAAAACAAGCAAGATCTTTTGGTGTTGGAATAATTCTTTCAACTCAAAATCCCGTTGATATTGATTATAAAGGTTTATCAAATATTGGAACTTGGTTTATAGGTAGATTACAAACAAAACAAGATAAAGAGAAAGTTATAGATGGTTTAAGTAGTGCTAGTGAAGGTACTCTTGATAAAGCTGAACTTATGAATCTTTTATCAAATTTAGAAAAAAGAACATTTATACTAAAAAATATAAATGAAGAGGGAATAAAAGTATTTAAAACAAGATGGGCACTTTCATACTTAAAAGGTCCAATTTCAAAAGAAGATATTAAAAAATTAATGTCTGAAAAAATCAAAAACTTCACTCCTGCAAGTCCTAAAGAGGATAAACCAAAAGAAATTAGAACTGAAGCAATTATTAAAAATGAAGAGAAAAGCTTAAAACCAATTATTGCAAATATAATTGAACAAAAATACTTATATAGTTCTCAAAACAACTCTTACTACTTGCAACCATATTTGTTATGCTCTTGTAATGTTCATTTTGTTAACACATCAAAAGGTATTGATTTAGAAGAAGCGCACTGTTTTAAAATCTATTTAGATGCCAAAACAAAAGAAATTGATTTTGAAGAAAAAGAAAATCTTTTAGCTAACTCTTTTGAAAATAAGGAGAGATTAAACTCATCATATTACGAAATACCAACTTTTATTCAAAATGAAAAAGAATTAAAATCAATAGAAAAAGAGTTTAGTGACTATATGTACAGAAATAATAAATTAACTCTATTTAAAAATGATTCTTTAAAACTTATTTCAAAACAAAATGAATCACTAACTGATTTTAAAATTAGATTACAAGATAGATTAAATGAAAAAATTGATGAAGAGATTGAAAAATTACAAACAAAATTTAAAAAACTTGATGATAGTTTAGATGATAAATTAAATAAACTATATGAAAAGTTAGAGAAAGAAGAACAACAAGCAAGTTCAACTACAACTGAAACTTTAATCTCTATTGGAAGTTCACTTCTTGGTGCGTTTTTTGGTAAGTCACTTTTAAATAAAACTAACATTGGAAAAGTTGCAACAAGTGCAAAAGGTGCTGGGAAAATAATCAAAGAAAGAAATGACGTAAAATATGTTGAACAAGAAATAGATGAAATTCAACTTGATATAAAAGAGTTAGAAAAAAATCTTGAAATAGAAATAGAAAAAATAAATACAGAAAATCAAATTTCAAATTTTGAAATTGAAGAAATATTTATAAAACCAAGAAGAAGTGATGTTTTTAATGTAAAATTAGCATTACTTTGGGAAGAACAATAATGACAAATAATTTAAACGAATTTTTAGAAACAATCAAAAGCTTAACTATAAGCTCATTAGATGATAAAGGTCAACCTTTTTCTTCTTATGCACCATATGTTAAGTTTAACCACAAATACTATGTCTACCTATCGTTAATGGCTAAACACTCAAGTAATCTAACACAAAACAATATTGCATCAATATTCTTTTGTGAAGATGAGCAAGATTGTAAGAATATCTTTGCTAAAAAAAGAGTATCAATTCAATGTGAAACAGTAAAATTGGAACAAAATACAGAAAATGAATCTGAGATATTAGATGAATTTAGAAATAAATTTGGTGAAGATATGGTAAATATGCTTAAAAAAATGGGTGATTTTTACCTATTTGAATTTACACCTTTTTATGGTGAAGCTGTGTTTGGATTTGGGAAAGCTTATAATCTTGGAGGTGAACACTTTGAAGAGTTTGTTCAAAGAGAAAGCACTTCTAGTACAGGACATGGAAGTAATAAATAAATTTTGGGAATATTCCCAAAGTTTCCAAAAGAGATATAATTGGGAATTATTTCTAGAATAAAATATATTTTATCTTCTTTTTATTTTGCTGTAAAAATATTTCCATCCCCAGATATTAAAATAGCCAAAGCTTTTGTATTTTCAAACTGAGATAAAATAATCAAAAGTATCATCATTAAAGGTACTGATAAAAACATTCCTACTGTTCCCCACATAGCACCCCAAATAACTAGTGATAATATTACAACAAATTGTGAAATATTTAATTTATTTCCCATTAATTTTGGGTAAATTATATTTCCAACAACAAATTGAATAGCAACTAAAACTAATGATAAAAAAAGAACTTGTGATAAATCTGTAAATTGAATTAAAGAGAAAAGAACTGGAACTAATACAGCTATAATACTTCCTAGGGTTGGAATAAAATTTAAAATAAAAGCAATAAATCCCCAAAGAACAGCTCCTTCTAATCCAAAAAATTGACAAGTTAAATATGTCAAAAACCCTGTTGCTAAACTAATAATTGTAGTAATTGATAAATACATTCTAATAGTTTTTGAAATTGAACTTAGAACTTCTTTTGCTTTTGAACGTGTTTCAAATTTAGGGAAAAGTGCATTTATTTTTGCATTGAAAAATCTTTGATCTAGAAGTAAAAATAAAACATATAATAAAATTTGAACAATATTACTGAAAATAGAACTAAAAGCAGCAAGTACATTATTTAGCAATGAAGCTAAACTAAACTGCTCAAAAAGCTTTTCTATTGGTGTTTTTATATCAAAAGGAACAATTGTTGATAATTTTTCAAATATAATATTTACTTTACTATCAAGTTGAGAAATAGTTGAACTTAGCTCTACCATACTTGATGTTATAAAACTTCCAATTTCAAACATCAAATAAACTATAATAAGCAAAGAGATAGGAATAGCAAGTAGCTCACCAATATTTGAATTCATATATGGAAGTTTTTTTATTTGATTTGCAAAAGCATTTATTAAAAACCAGATTAGAATTGCAATTGCAATTGGTGTTAAAATATTACTTAAACTACTTAAAGCATACACAACTAAAAACATAAAAGCAAAAAAATAAAATGCAGTTGTAAAATTTGTATTATACAACTTAAGACCAGCAGATGTTTTTGTTACGACATTTTTATCTAGATGTTCCACAATCAACCTTTAAAAAAATTAACTATATAATAACAAATAGATTATATAAAATAGATTTTAAATGAGTAAAAAATAAATTGAACCAACTAGAAAATAGAGAAATATGTTATAAGTGCTATAGACCACAAACTTCTTGTATATGTGAACATATAATAAGTCCAATCAATACAAATACAAAATTTGTAATTCTTATGCATCCAAAAGAGTTTAGGAAAACTAAAAATGGTACAGGACATATGACAAATAATTCTTTAAATAATTGTGAACTTCATATAGGTATTGATTTTACTAATCACAAAAGAGTAAATGAACTTTTAAATGATAAAAGTTATGAGCCATATATTCTATATCCTGATAAAAATAGTATAAGACTAAACACTCAAAGCATTCCAAATGAAAAAAAATCATTGATTTTTATTATTGATTCAAC